>OLKV01000165.1_pt1 | contig 46466 bp, 45 predicted proteins | sample 1604391 | NCBI WGS metagenome assembly OLKV01 (sample SAMEA104055711, study PRJEB20765) | soil metagenome | isolation source: soil | reverse complement strand
CACTAACCTATACCAATTTTTTGCATGAAGATGGCTATGGAAAAATGATCAAAGGCGGTGTAGAGAACGGACTCGAAAGAGTTAAGATGCATTTAAAAGGATGACGGATAAATATATTTCCGCTACTTGTTAATACAGCGCGGAGGATCTGAATATACGTCACCAAATGCTGGTTTTAACTATCAGCGATGTAAGCGTGCACAGCATGAGTTAAGATTCAATATTTATTAGTGTTTTTTATTATTAAGCTTAGTTCGGACAAATAATATACTGCAACGATGTTTACTATTGAACAAATAAATGATATACACGAAAGGTTGGGCACAATGAAGGACTTTCTGAGCTATGTAACAGCGCTTAAGCTTCTCGGTGTTCAAAAATATGATTCGTATTTAACTGACGGACACTCAGAATTCTTTGGAGCACAGGGATATTGTGTCAGATCACCACCTATTCATGAAATATTGCTCGTTACGGAAAATAGCGATAAAGAAAGTTTTATAAAACATCTTTCTTTGCATGAAAAAAGAGAAACTGATTATATCACTATGTGCCGGGGCTTAGCCGAAAGTGGCATAGAAAAGTGGGTGGTTGATACCCGCGTTTCAACCATTTCTTACATGGACAGAAAAGGGAACCAACTGTTGATAGAATCAATTGTTTAACCCGCCAGTCCGGGTGTGTTATTTGGATACACAACAACCTGTCAGATCCTTTTTTTAATAATAAAGACTTATTCCGCCATCGCAGCGTAAATTGCTGAAGATTGCTTTGCATGGAAAAAATCCGGGCGATGGCCGGTTACACTTTTAAAAGTATTTGTAAAGGTTGGTACGCTATTATATCCAACGGCCCAGCTAATCTCAGAAACACGCATAGCTGTTGTAGATAACATTTCAACGGCTTTAATGATACGCATATATTTTAAATAAGTGCTGAAGGGCATTCCGGTTTCCGTAATGAAAAGTCGTTGCAAAGTGCGCAGTGAAAAGTTGCCGGCTTTAATCAGATCATCGATAGTGAGCTGCTTATTATAGTTTTGATGAATATAATTTAACAGCACCTGGAGCCCGGGATGACTGGTGGAGGGAAGGGCCACAAAAAATGTCTTTTTCATTTCATCTGGCATCATTTGCCGCAGCACTTTGGCAAATGTAAACTCGTACTCGTTCTCCCCCTGCAGGTTGTTCCATTTTTCTGTATGCTTGATCATGTTACAGAAGAGGTCGCTGCCGTTAAAGATGGATAGTTGGTGAAAACATGGGTTCTTGCAAAAAGCACTTTCGAAATACACACTCCGTAAAATAACAGCCTTGGTATCGGCCCATATTTCATGTGCTGTTTCAGCAGGAATCCAAACACAGTATCCTGCTGGAACCATTAGTTGCCTGTCGGATACTTTTAAATGCAACGCTCCTTTTTCAACGAACAAAAGCCGCCCTAATGGAATGGAATACCATGGGTTGAAAAAATTACTGCTGTATTCATGGATTACAAAAGCTTTTTTAGATGTGAGCATTTCGGGTGCTTTTGAGACTTGAACGCTTGGCATATTTTAATAAGTTTTTGTCGAATATAGATAATTGTGACTGGAATTCATTAGATACTTTTGTTTCATCATTTAATCAGATATGAAAGCATTAATATTCGAAACAGCGGGAGACTACCGCGAGGTTTTAAAATTAAAAGAGATACAGGAACCTGAGATGGGCGACCATGAGGTGAGAATAAAGGTTAAAGCAAGACCTGTAAATCCATCAGACCTAATGTTTATTAAAGGGAGGTATCGCCGGAAACCGCAATTTCCCCAGATAGCAGGCCTTGAGGGCTCAGGAGTGATCAGCGAGACAGGTGCACAGGTACGACACTTTAAAGCAGGTGACCATGTAGCATTCAGAGCTCCCGGCACCTGGGCAGAAGAGGTTGTTGTTAATGAAAACGACCTTATAAAAATAGGCCGCGATTTGCCTTTTGAAGTATCTGCACAGCTACCGCTAAATGGTATTACCGCCCAGGCAGTATTAATGGAAGCGTCTTTAACCAAGGGAGACGTGCTGTTGATTAATGCAGCCAATAGTTCCCTGGCTGGTTTGATCATCCAGTTGGCGGCCGCGAAAGGCATACGTGTATTTGCGCTGGTACGTGATTTAAAAAATGAGCAGGAAATTAAAGAACTGGGCGCTGAACAAGTGTTAGCGCAGGATGATCCGCAGTTGAATGAAATACTTGCCCAAGCGTTGGGCGAAATACGTTTTAATGCCTTTATTGATTCAGTGGGAGGGGGTATAGTGACCCGCGTTTTGCCGTACATGGCTCAATACGGAACTATCGTGGCATGCGGAAACATGAGCGCCGGTAAAACAGCCGCGATAGGAAACGATCAGCTAATTTACAAGAACCTGACCATTAAAGGTTTTGGAATAGACCGTTGGTTATCATTGAACAATTATGAAACTATCCATCAGTTTTATGAAGGCCTGGTGGAAGATTTATATACAGGAAGGCTTCGGTTTCGCAAAACAGCGGTAGTAACCCTTGAAATCAGCAATTTTGATCTGGGTGATAAAGTGATCATTGTATCATAACTAACGTAAAGGTCCTTGCCCACGTGGTTCGACGGGGCTCACCATGACAGCGCGCGGGAAGCGCCTGGTCGTTTAAAGGCGAGCCCGGCATGCCTCAAAACTGATGATATGGCTGCTCAAAAAACTCGTCAACTAACTTATTGAAATCATCCCTGTGCTGTATCAATGTTGGGTGACCTGAATTGGGCACCACCCAAAGGTAAGCGCGCGGAATGGCCTGGTATATTTTCACTGTATGTTCAATAGGGATCAGATCATGGTCGCCGCAGATGATGAGCGACGGGCATTTGATAGCCTTCAAGGCCGAAAATGGGATATTAGGCTGAACATAATCGAGCATAAAGATCTTCCAGTCGTTTTTTTCTTTGGCGGTGGTTCGTGGTTTGTCCTTATCGCTGTTGTATTGCTTAACCATCCCGTTCCATGCATCTGGCGCTAATCCCAGTGAGTCGGCTGTTAAGTTAGCGCCGGTTGATGCCAGTTTGATCACTTTATCGGGGTGACGCATGGCCAAAAGCAGTGCGTTGATACCACCATCGCTCCAGCCGATCACATAAGCCGAATCGATATGCATCTTATCCAAAAGTGCGGCAAAATCATCGGCCATTTGCTCAAAACTCAATGAATCGCTGGGATCAATGGTTTTGCCTTGTGCGCGACTGTCAACCGCGATTACTTTATATTTTTTGGAGAAATAAGGGATGGTATTTGAAAATGCCGAGATGCTCCCGCCATTACCGTGGATCAGCAGCAGGGGCTTGCCTTGTCCGTAAGTTTCGGCATACATTTTTATACCGCGCACCTCGTAGTACTTACCCGCGGCGGCGTTATCGCCATATTTAACCTGTTGGCCGAAAGCCAAATAGTTGAATGCTAATGCAAAGAAAAGGAGTGTGATTTTTTTCATGATTTTTGACGCTGATGAAGGCTTAAAAATACATTTATTTGGTGGAATTTAAATTGTGGGGTGGTGAAAAGGGGGCGTGGTTATATTGTTAAGCTGAAAGCTTAATACATTTTAGGTCGAAGTTACGCTATGCTAAACTTCGACCAGTGGGGGGAAGTTACGCTACGCTAAACTTAGACCAGTGGGAATTATGGATTTCGGTTCTTTATTGATGATTTTATCAAATGCAAACTCTTTCAGTAAAAGATCATGCATTTCTTGTGTCAGTTTTGTTGTCGGATGTTTTTCGATTTTGTATCCTTTGTTAGATAAAAAATCAACTATTGTACCAGTGCCAATATTTAATTCCTTTGCAGCTGTAAACAGTTTGATTGAATGAGCCTCCTCCATGAAAAATTGGGATATGGTTTAGTATAAGGTGTAAATTTAATTATTAAGTCTTTAAATAACAATCTTACAATTGATAAGCTTAACACAACCTCCTAGTCTTAGCGATAGCGTAACTTAGTCATGAAATGTAGCAACCATTCTGCTTGCAAACACAAACACAATCATTATTTTAGCTAAATGGGAAGAAAATATATTTTCCATGATTGTGAGAGGTAATTGCAGGGCGACATTGCTGACCATCAGACCAACGGACACAGATCGACTTTGATAAACCATAAATAGACAGAAGTTATGAGCAAAATTATTTTTGACAGCGGAATATCACTTGATGGCTTTTTCGCAGGCGATAACAGGAGCCCGGACAACCCAATGGGCGGCGTTTCACCAAAAATCCACAGCTGGATGTTTAAACAAAAAGCATTTTGGAAAAACATCAATATGGAAGGCGGTGAAGAATACGGTGCAGACAGTAAGTTAATTGATGATGTGTTTGCAAGAACAGGTGCTTACATTATGGGAAAGCGAATGTTTGAAGAAGGCGAAGTGCATTGGAAAGAAGATTTATACAAAGCGGATGTTTATGTGCTGACGCACGAAAAACGCGAGCCATGGGTTCAAAAGGGGACAACAACTTTTTATTTTATCAACGACGGAATACAAAGCGCATTAGAAAAAGCAATACAATCAGCCAAAGGAAAGGACATAAGGATACAAGGTGGTGCGGATACTATTCAACAATTTTTGAATGCAGGGCTTGTGGACGAGTTTTTTATTCACATTGCACCTCTTTTTTTAGGACGTGGTATCCGGCTGTTTGACGGCATTGACAGAGACAAATATGATATTCAAATTTTAGAAGTAATACCTTCTGACTTAACAACACATTTGAGATACAAACTGGCGAAGAAATGAGATGGCCCTCCGCGAGGTGGTCCGCGGGAACTGAATTGTAACACTTATGGGAGATGGCCCATGCGTTTGTATTTATCTTTATATTTGAAAATAAACCGCCTATATATTCAGTAAACGTTCTGCAATGAAAAAAATCCTGGTATTAATCGTTCTTTTTACGATCAGCGTAAATTTATACGCACAAAATGACCATAAATGGCATTATTTGTTCGATGGCAAATCAATAAATGAATTACGGGGATATAAGATGGACACTTTTCCGGGTGCCTGGAAAGTTGAAGAAGGTGCTTTAGTAGCCCAAACAGATGTACCCAATGTAGACCTCGTGAGTAAGGACACTTATACTAATTTTGACCTTACATTGGAGTGGGCGGTTTCAAAAGCCGGTAATAGTGGCATATTTTATAATGTGCAGGAAAACTCAAGCCACGAGTCGGGTAATGGCAATAGCCCAAACTGGCTGGATAATTTCGAGTTCCAGATATTGGATGATATTGATTTTAATGATCATGAACCCCGGCGTTCAGCAGGATCGTTATACGATCTGATAACCCCGGTTAATAAACACCTTAAGCCCGTTGGCGAATATAATACCGCACGGTTACTGGTCGATCACCGCCACGTAGAGCAATGGTTGAACGGGGAAAAAGTGGTGGAGTATGAATTAGGATCAAAGGAATTGAACGACCTGATAGCCAAAAGTAAATACAGGACTAATCCTAATTTTGCAAAATCAACCAACGGACATATTATGTTTCAGCATCACGGGCAAAAGGTTTGGTTAAAAAATATTAAGATCAAGCGGTTGTAATTGTTTTGAGGAAATAACGGGGTTCGGTCGTTGCTGGCCTCTTAAAAGAACCCTGCATCGCTTGTTAAGTATTAACAATGTATTTTGGCTCATTCACAGCACCGGGTTCTCCGCGAGAGACCCGGCGGGACTGAACATTTTATTGCTATGCCTGGATTTTACAAAATTCAATATAAACTGTGTTCTTCTAAGAGTTGGGGTTTTTCTGCTACTTTTATAGTTTAGTAAATAGACAGCTTAAATTAATTATTAAACTTGCAGGAAGGGATTAAAAATAAACAATTGCTTTTAGCACACATGAGTTCCGCTTTCCCTTTACAAGAAAGGGAGATAGAGGAGCTATTCCTGCTGTTTGCTGAAAGGAAAGTCAAACGGCGTGGTTTTATCCTGCATCAGGGTGATGTTTGCAAACATTTCACTTTTGTGGTGTCGGGTTGTTTTAAAATGTATGCCATTGATCAGGCCGGAAAAGAATATAATCTGGAGTTCGCCGTAGAAAATGAATGGGTAAGCGATCTGTCCAGTTTTTATTCCGAAAAGCACAGCAAGGTTTACATTGAAGCGATAGAACCCTCAGTCGTTCTCCAGATCGCACGTCCGGATCTGATCTATCTGTATTCCAACTACCCCAAATTTAACAGTACTTTCCGGATCATTGTTGAGCGTAAATATATTGAACTACAAAACCGCGTACTACAAAACATAAGCGCGACCGCGGAAGAGCGTTATGTGAATTTCTTAGCACTGTTTCCTTCATTGGCGACCCGTTTACCCAACACCCAAATTGCTTCATACCTCGGCATCACATCAGAATTCCTGAGCAAGATCAGGAAAGACCTGGCGCACAAACGCTGAGGTCTTAAGAAATCTTAAGGGTATTTCTTAAGATTGTTCATTGGTCAGTGATTTACTGGTTTCAGACATTTGTATTGTTATCAGATTCATAAAAAGCAGGTAGGCTTGCATTATGTAAAGATCTGAACTCAAGAAAAATGAATGAATTAATGAAAGCTATCGTGCTGTCAAATGATGTTTTGATGGTGCAAAATGTAGAGAAACCGCAAAAGGCAGAGGCCGGCCATCTGATTATCAAAATGAATTCTTCGGCTATCAATTCGGGGGATAAGTTTTTTCTGAAATATCCAGCTCCTCCAGGCACGGTTAAAAGCCTTTATGATATTAAGGGCGTATCAGGTGTTGGCGAAGTTTTACAAACCGGCGAAGGTGTACCCAACGAATACCTGGGGAAAAATGTGACCTTCTATCGTCAGTTAAGGTTCAGTGAAAGTGTGGTTGGTTCCTGGTGTGAGTACGCTCATGTACATTATTTGGATTGTGTGATCCTTCCTGACAGTGCAGATCCCGGGGAATATTCAGGCTCAATGGTGAATATCATCACCCCATTTGCCTTTTTAAAGCAAATTATTAATGAGGCGCACAAAGGCATTATCAGTACGGCGGGTAATTCAGCAACAGGAATTGCGCTTCTGGGCTTTTGCCTGACCTATGACTTTCCGCTGATCTCTATTGTTCGAAACGAAGAAGGAAGAAAAGAACTTGAAAGACTTGGGGCTAAAAATATTGTTGTTCAAAGTGATCCCGATTTTAGCAGGCATCTGACCGATATAGCTCAAACGTTAAATGCAACAGCAATTTTCGATGGAGTAGGGGGCGATATTTTGAATAAAATATTGGCATTAATTCCGAGAGGTTCCGTTATCTATTCTTATGGATATATTGGAGACAGTGTTCCTTTTAGTTTCCATACCAGCACATTAGCGCTAAAGAATATTACCATCAGGCCGTTCGCCAACCTTAACACCGAAACCGTCAGAAATCCCGAAAAGTTGGAAACGGCATTGAAAGATATAAGTGAACTTATTTATATGCCTCATTTCAAAACTAAAATAGGGAAAAAATTTAAGTTAGAGGATATTAACGAAGCGTTATTATTCATACCCGAAAATGGAGGAAAAGCTATTTTATCGCTTTAGGGAATAATTAGGTTCAGGAACTTTATTTTTTGTTAAACGCAGGGTCTCCTGAAAGGGACCCTGCGTCGTTCGCTAAGTATTAACAATGCATTTTCGCTCGCTCACAGCGCAGGGTCCCTCGCAGAGGAGCCTGCGGGAACTGAAGTTTAAGTTAACCAATAAAACCATGTCATTTATAGATAGAGCAGCAGGGGAATGTGGAGTGGAGCGAAAGAGAAAACTTTTGCGCTTTGAATAGCGGATTGCATAGCGGACCTGCGTGGTGGCGATGCTTGTTGTATAAGATATCTCACTATCGTTCGAGATGACAAATTGGAAATTGGTTTTGTGGGTTAACTTAAACCCGAAAGGCACCCCGCGTCGTTTGCTAAGTATTAACAATGCATTTTCGCTCGTTCACAGCGCAGGGTCCTCGAGAGACCCTGTGGAGACTGAAAATATTTAAGGACGAAGTTGCGCTGCGCTATACTTCGTCCAGTAAGGAATTTATTTAAATCCAAGACTTAATGACACAACATCAGATGTCAGATCTGTGGTTTGTGTATAATGCCCGTATCTGATCTCCAGTTCATGTAAACCTTGCCAGCCGAAAACTCCGTTTGGCGGTGCTATCCTGAAACCTACACCAAAAAACTGGCTGCTGAACTTGGCATATTCATAATTGCTGGTGTAATACTGATCGGTAGGGCTATGTTCCTCATACGGCGCAAAATACCGCGCTGCCGATTGGTTATAAAACCTGTAGAAAGGCGATATAGAAAAGAAAGGTGATACTTTGTAGGCCAGTTCGAGGTTAGCAGTGTTTGATCTGATACCCCAGTTATCCAAATAGTAGCGATAATACGACCGGAGGATTAAGTTATCACCCAAAAAATAATTGAGCCTGAAGCCTAATGGGAGCTTAAAGCGTGATGAGGGTAGTTTTTCAATGGCATCCTTACCAGTTGTAAAATACACCCGGTGAAATGGCAGGCTCAGATAACCGTTTTGCCCCACAACATCGGCCAGGAAAGCAATCTGTAGCCTCGAATTAATGATTTGCGTGTAACCAAACGATGCCGAATATGTTTCGCGTGGACTGCTGGGTATATTTGCCTTACCACCACCATCCCCTGCTGAACTGGCCGATGTGGTTGTAGTGGTGGTACTTACCGGAATAAGTTCTGATGGGTAAATTAATTTCACATGGTCAAAATATCCCTGCAATTTAGCGCTGAATTCGCCATTCTTATCATCGGTTTTAGCTGAAAAATGTAAATCGGCACCAAGTGACTGATAATTATATTCGCTCGAGTAGTAAGCGCCTATTCCAAACGTATTGCCGGTTTTGGCATTTTCAACGGTCCAGTCTAACGATGGGTAAAGCCGGGTGCCATTCGGGCTTGATGCTCCTGTTTTTGAAACAAAGGCTTGCGAGGCTGCGGTGTGGGCATCAAACCCTAACCCAACGGCTAATGTGTTTTTATTTTGATGCTGATTTGTCCAAATAAAGTTCAGATAAATGCTATTTGCAAAATCAGTAACCTTTTCCGTTCCAATACCACCCGTAACGGCCGAATGATCGCCGTTTTGTGAATAATAACTGGATACAAAATCAACTTCATCAAGTCGCAGTTTACGTGCATTATATTGTGTGGAATCCTGACTGTGAGAATTATATAAGCTAAATGAAGGTTTATTACTAATGCTATCCTGCTTAACCTGCGCATAGGCATTAAGCCGGCATATCATTGAAAAGCCAACTACCGATAAAAATATCTTTCTCATAACTAATTACAGCCGCAGCCCCCGCCTGTTTTACCTGCGTTTGCGCCCGAGGCTGCCTCACGGTATGATTGAAAGTTTAACTCGTTTTTTTCAACTTTCCGGTTACTCAAAACCATTTCGGCGTCATTTATCCTGCTTTTCTGATATTCTTTTAAATGAACACATGACGTGCATCCTATTGCTATAATTAAGCAGGCTAATACTTTAATTGTTTTAGTTGTCATTATATAGGGGTATTGATTTTTATATTTTTTGAAGTATATATTTTATTATCATCATCAATAATAATGGCTTCGATATTTTTCATTTGATTGATCATATCAAGCCCGGCATTAATCCCCATGATCATTACCGGCGTAGCCATAGCATCGGCAATCTCGGCATTGGTAGTTATTATGGTTACGGCTTTAATACCGGTTACAGGCAGCCCGGTGCGTGGGTTTATAGTATGCGAGTATTTTTTCCCATCAACCATAATAAACTTTTCGTAATTGCCCGATGTTGCTACAGCCATATCGGTAATATCAACGTATGAAAAAATCTCATTTGATGCATCCGGATTTGCGATACCAACTGTCCATGGTTTGCCATTAGGCTGTAACCCCCATGCATTTAAATCGCCCGAAGCATTTACCACACCGCTTACAACGCCCAATAATTTCATTACTTGTTTAGCGCGTTCCGCAGCATATCCTTTTCCAATGCCTCCAAAACCAATTCGCATGCCTTTTTCAAGTAAAAAAACGGTACAGGCTTCTTCATCTAACACAATGTTTCGGAAGTTTATGAGCCTAACCATTTTTTTTGCTGTTGCCGTATCAGGCAAGCTTGTCATGGATTGATCAAAATTCCATAACCGTTTGTCAATTGAGCCATAAGTAATATCAAAAGCCCCTTGTGTTAATTCACTTATTTTTATTGATCGTTTTATAAGGTTAAATACATCCCAGTCAACTTTTACTGGCATTATCCCTGCATTGCGGTTTATAGCATTTGTTTGGCTGCCATCGCTAAACGTTGTCAAAAGCGTTTCAATTCTGCTTATTTCATTTATTGCAGCGTCAATACATTGCTGGCCCCATTTTTCATCATCACTAACCACCGTTAATTCAAAGCGATTACCCATTAACTTAAGTGCGCGTTTTTGCAGTTGACTGGTGATTTTAGTTTGCTGCATGTATAAATGTGGCTATTTGCGCTACAAAATTCTCAGGCGATTCATTTGGAAAGCCATCCCAATCTTTTAATACCTTGCCGTTTTCATTAATTAAAAGAGTGTATGGAAATTTCCCATCAGGGTTATATTTATCAGCCAAAGCTTCATTAAGCTTTACCTGTTCCTTACTCAGTTGATTTTTACTTTGCCTCGGGAAATCTGCCCGTACCAATATCAGGTGGTCTGACGCGAAACTTTCAAATGCAGGATTTTCCAATATTTCTTTTCGTTCACGTATGCAGGGGCCGCACCAGTCTGATCCTGAAAAATTTACCAATATTAGTTTGTGTGATTGTGCCGCCAAAGTTTTAGCCTGGTTAAAATCGCCCAGCCAGGTAGCAGTCGTAAAAAAAACTGTAAATAATAACACAAGTAGCAGCTTCATATATGATAATTAAAAAAGGATGATTATAATGTCGACTTGTTTTGTAAAACAAGTATAATGAGGAATTCTGTAGTTAATCTGTAAAACCAGTATTTTAACAATGTTTTAACATTCCCGTCTCCGCAGGGTCGGCTGAAAGAGCCTCTGCGTCGTTTGCTAAGTATAAACAAATCATTTTCGTTCGCATACAGCGCCGGACCTCTGCGAGTTTAAGTTAACCCACAAAATCAGGGGCCGCTAAAATCTCATTCGAGAGCAAATTGGCATTACCAAACGTTCCTACGGAGCGTAAAGCGGATATTTTTAATTCATTTCTACCAACCAGGCGTCCTTACCGGGCGCTTTTGTTTATTTCGTGCCGTCAGTACGGCTGGTTGGTAGTAAAGATATTCACGTGTAAGTACGTTCCTTCGGAACGTTTCGTGAAATTCATCGTTTTTAATTCTCCGCCGGGTTTTGTGGGTTAACTTAAATCTCTGAGAGACCCTGCAGAGACTGAGATCAGTAAGGGGAACAAGGGTGCTTTCATTCACACTGCCAGTTTTAAATTCACGCCCTCAAAAGTTAACACGCCGTTTTGTATCGTTTTACCTACCGCTTCGGAAAGCTGCTGGCGCATTTCATCGGTGACCCGGGAAAAGCCCAATAGTTTCGCAACCAGAAGGACCGCTTCCTGCTCGGTAATTGCAATTGCGCTGCCGACCACCTGATGGATAGCTTCGTAAAGCTCTTCGGGTGCTACTAAGCTTAACTTTTTGTAGGCCGATGGCAATTTACTTCGATCCCGTACAACGGCGGCTTGCATTTCCGGAGCCCACAAGAAATCGCCTTTTATAACAACCTTTTTTTCGTCCCGTGCCTGATCAAGCGCCTGCGTTAGTGTATAGCGGATACGCGAACCAACTTTGCTGATACCTGTTGCATCGGTAATGCGTTTAGCTACTTCGTCGAAATGGATCGGGCCTTCGGTTTGAACAATTTCCGCTATCCAGTTACCTAATTCGCTGAAGGTATACAATTGGAATTCGGGCCTGATCTGTTCGATATGAATTTCGGCTAATTGATACTCCGGTGTCGCCAGGTTATTTTCAGGGTTTTTCTCGCGGCTCAATTCCAGCTGCCAGGCATCGTTTTCCTTATCAATGGTTTCGGTTACCATTTTGGCCTGCTCAATAGCGGTTAGTAATCTACCTAATTCCCGGCTGGGATTACGGTACCAATCGGTGCTCCATACCTGGTAAAGGTTCCAACCAAAAAGTTCAAGTACCTGTGTCCTCAGCCGGTCGCGGTCAGTGGCGGAGGTTGCGCTGTCATAGGCTTTTCCATCGCAAATGAGCCCCAAAATATAGCGACCGGGGTTTTCGGAATCAACAACGGCGAGATCTAAATAAAAACCTGGTGAGCCTACCTTGTTGCGCACGGTATAACCTGCTTTGGTTAATTGTGTGGCAACCTCTTCCTCAAAAGGCCGCACCTCGTTTGGAATGATCGCTTCGGGCTTGTCAAATTTGGCATTCTGGGCAAAGTATAAAAAACTTTTTAGCGCCCGGATACCGAAACGGGCAGATTCACCTAACTTAATATCTTCTGAGGTGATGTTGGTAAATACCTCACATCTCATTTTAGCACGGGTAATCAATACATTCAGGCGACGCTCACCACCTTCGTTGTTAAGCGGCCCAAAGTTCATGGGTACTTTACCTTCTTCGGTACGGCCGTAACCGATACTGATTAGTATTACATCGCGTTCATCGCCCTGCACATTTTCGAGGTTTTTGATAAAGAATGGCTCATCCGGCCGGCCGGTAAAATAGCTTTCCGTTGCCGGGTTCGCTTTGCGTTCTATTTCAAGTGCAGCTTGTATGGCCTGCGCCTGCGCGGTACTGAAAGCTACAACGCCTAAACTTTGATTTGGATATTTGCCGGCATGGCTGATAACCGCTTTGGCCACCACTTGCGCCTCTATGGGGTTGGTCCGTGTTTTGCCTCTTTCATAAACCGCTTCGGGCAAATAGTGAAAACGAAGACCCAGGTTTTGCCGCGAGCCTGGACTGGGGAAGATTACTAACTTATCTTCATAAAACTCATGGTTGGACAGCGTGATCAAAGATTCATGCTGGCTCCGGTAATGCCATTTTAGCATACGGGTGGGCGCACCTTGTCCGTCACACATGCCCAAAATGCTTTGCATATCGGCGGTCACATTTTCTTCTTCTTCAATATCGGTATTCAGCTTATCAAAAAAACTGGTCGGCGGCAACTGGCGGGTATCACCAACAACAACCAATTGTTTACCACGCGCAATAGCACCGATAGCATCCACCGGTCGTACCTGGCTGGCTTCATCAAAAATCACCAGATCAAAATCGATGGCCCCCGGCGGTAGGAAGTTGGCAATGGACATCGGACTCATCATCCAGACCGGCTTGATGGCCTGCATGGCTTTACCCGCTTCTTCTACCAACTTACGGATTGGCATGTGCCGCGCCTTTCTATTAAATTCAGTTTTCAGGATATTCACCTGTCCGCCCGCATTGCCTTTGGGTAAACCTTCCCAATGCTTTAAGGCGACCCGTGCCCGGTTATAATATAAATTGATTTGATCCAGTTTTTTGAATTTGGAGATGATCTCCTCATGGCTGGCCCGCTCGAAGGCGGATATTTCCGGGCTGCGCCTAAAGGCTTGCCCAATTAGATATTCATACCAGGTTTTTTGCAGACTAATCTTCAACAGATCTTTGGCCTCATCCCAATTAGTGGCGGCTTGTGTTAAAAAGTCCAGTCCTTCTTTTTCGGATTGTGCACACAGTTGGTTCCAATCGATTGCTAATTGCAATTCCGCAAAACGGACGATCCACTTTTGCCAGGCGGTTTCCTGTTCAATATAACTTTTGGGAAACGTTTCGATTTCTAAAGCATTTAAAGCCTGCTCGCGTTGTTCATTCACCATTTTTACCTCACTCTTTAACGCAGTTAGGTAATTGGCGGCAACCGATGGGTTTTCGAACTTGCTCAAATAAGCCAGCAAAATCGGGTCTTTGATTTTTGCTAAGTAAACCGCCGCCGTTTGTAATGTGCGCCAGTCCGAACGCTGCTTTAGCCAGCGGCTGCCGAATAAACCCAATGCAAAAGCATCATATTGCAGCAATAAATTTTCCAGTCGCCGGGCTTCCGAAATTGCATCAACTAATTTTAGTTTTTCGCTTGCTTCATCCGGCAAAGTTATCTTCAATAAGGCGGCTAACTGTTGCTTGCTCTTGTGGTAATCACTCTTTAGGCCTTTATACCACTTATCGCCATAAGTAACGATACTGCGCCTGATCTCCAAAATATCCTGAGACCAGGCCTCGGCAACAAATACGTCTTTATAAGTGCGGTATAATTTTGCGAGTTCCTCTCCTGTGGCGAGCAATTCTTCGATATCCCCCGCTTTTGTTTGCCAGAGCGGGTCGGTCACTTTCAGCCCCTGCAAATCAGGTGCTTCAGCGGCCTTAGCTAACAGGCTTTCTATTAATGGGAATTCGGTATCGTTAGCAGGGGTTGCAAAACCAGTGGTTTCCCTGACGTTATTTAATAAGGTGAGTAGTTCTGAAACAGAACGCAATGCCGATTCCATACGTTGTAAGATGGCACCTTTATCATGCGGCAAAACCAGCATTAACCTGGTGCCATAAAAAACCAGGTCGGTTGGCTTACCGATATCGCTTATCCGGGCCTGTACACGGTCGGCCCATTCTTCAGCTATCCGAATCTTTTCGGTGTTCCAATTAGCAATATTTTCAATTGGCAAACTAACCAAATTTCGATCTTTTGCCTGCTGGTCTATCTGTAGTAAAAAGCCGATGACCTGCTGCGCGCTTAGTCCGCTGCCGGCAAGCTGATGATTGACGGCCCGGCAATAATCATTGAGTTCTACCCGGTAAATCTCCAGCATTTGGATCTCCAGTTCAAGTTTTGCGGTTTGCGGTTTACCCAATTCCATTACGCGCTTCAATTCCGCCAGCACATCACGTTTATTAGTTTTATGGCTGTGTAGTTCCAAACAGGCCATGCCCAAATCAATATTGTCAAGCCTTCGTTTTACCACATCGAGCGCCGCCATTTTTTCGGCAACAAATAAAACTTTTTTGCCCTGGCCGATAGCGTTGGCTATAATATTGGTAATGGTTTGCGATTTGCCGGTACCCGGCGGCCCTTGAATCACAAGGTTACCACCATTTTGTACGGTTAGCATCGCCAGTAGTTGGGAACTGTCGGCATCAACTACCCGAAACAAATCATTTGCTTTAGTATCAGTGTCCAGGTCATCCTCGTCCTCTAAAACATCTTCATGAAAGCCTGCTTCTAATAATGCAGTCACATTGGGATGGTTTTCCGGCTTGGCCGTTTTGGGCCATTTATAGGTATCCAGGTCATTGTAGATCAGGAATTTGCCGAAGGAAAAAAAGCCGAGCTCTACGGCATCGGCATCAATCGACCAGTTGGCTTCTTTAGCAATATGCGATTTGACATTTTTAATATAATCGTTGAAATCGAATTCCTCCGCTTCCGGCATATCCGGGATGGTGAGGTTAAAATCGCTTTTCATTTTGGCTTGGAGCGATAAATTAGCACCGATTTCGCTGCCTGTATAACGCAGGCGGAAGCGTTCTTGTGCGCTGGAGCGTTCGAGACTCACAGGTACCAAGACCAGGGGTGCGGAGCGCAAAGTTTCTGTATCGCCGCTATCGTGCCAGCGCAACATACCCAAAGCGAGGTATAATAAATTGACACCCTGTTCCTCGATACTGGTGCGGGCGAAATAATAGGTGTTGAGTAACCGGGACTGGAGTTTCTGCTCATCCTCATCAGTCTGCAATCGGGTATCCTGGTATTTTTCGGTTCCTTCGGGAAAAAGCTGGCCTTCCTTAAGCGCTAAAAAGGTCATTGCCTTTTGCTGCCTGACCAAAATATCATAAATAAATTCGGTTTTTTCATCAACAATATGTACGCCTTTACCTTTGGTAATTTTATAGTTGAGTAAAGGATTACGGAGGCCCAGGTCAAGCAATTCTTTTCTGGAAGACTCTAAACGGGACTGTATGGTTTCCTGCATAAACTCAAAGCTACTAAAATCTATCAGGATTTGTTAAACGTTCGAAAGGCAAGGTTGCCCCGCGTTTTCATGGCTTGCTGGATTTGACGATGCGGTGCTTTAGTGCAATTTGAGATTGAATATGTCTCTCGCGAACACGCAAGTCAGGCCTAAAGAGGTGATGCATTCGTGTTCCTCACGAGCGATTTTTCTGCCCGAAAAGCCACATTTTTGTTTCAGGTTGTTGCAGCCTGGTGTATTAACTTATTGATATACAATAGGGGTTTGTTTTAGTTGTTGTAAGTGTTTTTTTTGATGCATGTTTTTGTGAGACAAGATGTGCTCATTTGCTTTAGGGCCTCCGTCCTAACCGATAACCATTTATCATCATTGTAAAGCTAAATACATTTAAGGACGGAGTTTAACCGCCAGGGAATTGGTTTGTTCCTAATTGGGCACATATCTAACCCAGTTGAGTATTTTAATATTTTTACTATCGATGCGATCGCAATAGGTGAGTTTTAACTTATCATGATCGAAAATATACACCCAGCCCCGGTCGGTTTCATCAAATAAAACATCGCCGTTTGGCAAAATGTTACACCTTCCTTCGGTAAAAGTTCTGGGCTTTAATATTTTCATCATTTTGCTGTATGGGGTATCAGTAGTATTGTTTTTAAAGTTATAGGTGTAAATATTATTGTGTTTATTTAAGAAACTCATGTGCTTGTCGGTTCTTACCACATCATTACCCAAAATCATAATACTTTCATCATCCAAAAAAGAACAGCTATGCTGATTGCCCCATGGACCTATTTGCAGCCACAAAATTTTATTGGTTGAAGGCCTGTACAAAAACACAGTGCTTTTCTGTCTTAAAGAAATTAATAAGTCTCCTTTTTTCCAATATTTACCATCTTTCAATGCCGGATTAACTTCGTTTAAATGAAATTCATCACTTTCAAAAGCACCAAGTGCCATTAAATAGGCATAGCCGTTTTGCTTTAAAATGTCATAAATAGATTTTTCAAACTCAATTTTACCTGTGTTACAATTAACCAGGCTAATAGCACAATTTATCAGGGTGTCTTTAGGTGTAAACCGGTAACTTGTTTTTTTATTAACCGGTGTTTCGCAAGCCCAAACAGAGGTATCGGTAGCATATTCAATTGAATGATGGAAAGCATTATTGTTCACCCATACAATTTTCGAATGTTTATCAACTTTAAACAAAAAATAATCTGTATTGCATATTAACGAGGAGTCTTTCAGAAGTAAAGGATGAAACAACCTGATATTATAATGATTTAACCTTGAATTGGGGGCATAGTGCATAATAGTATCCGGATTAATGACCCACCTTTTAACTAAAATGTTTTTCCTTAAATCGAGCATTTTAATTTCAAGATCCTTGTTGTCTTTAAATGTTGAAATAAGCAAATAACCCTTAGGGATTTGTGCTGTATCAACAAAATAATGAAGCCCGGTTTGAGTTGTTGTATCTAAAGTGTAACGAACATCCCTTATTGCTCCTGAATGAAAAAAAGTATGTACAGTGGTTGGGAATGCAGCAAAGTCAACAATTGCTTTTTCAATTTTGGGATTAATTCCGCTCTCTTCCAACATGCTGTACCTAACCAGCCAGGCTGTTAACATCAGGATAATTAACAAAAGATATCCAATTTTGAAATATTTTATCGCTTTTTTCATTTCAATTTCCGGCTATCAATACCGTAGTTTCTTTTTGAATTGAGTATAGTATAAATTCCCATGCACTTATTATAAATGCCTGCATCGTATTCAATGGCCGAAACCGGCTTTGGAACATGTTTTTCCGTAATGACAACCGGTGTTTTTAGTTTAACCTGGCTGTTTAAATAATCTGCAATTAATGCAGGCTTTTCGCAAAGATCTTCAAACGCAACCAAGCGCAATCTTTCATTATAATTTGCTAATAAAAAAGTATAATAGTTATACCAATTTTTTAACCAGTAATTGATATCGTCCGCATTTTCCTGTACATCTTGTGACGCATCAAAAACAAATGGCTTATGGTTTAACCCAAATTCGTGATGACCAAGATAATTAAAGTAATTTACTGCAAAAGGCTCCCGTTGCTGTAACGCTGAGAAATTGATATGTTGTTTAAATAAAGACCGGGCATGAGTTAACGGATCTCTATACAACACAATAAATTTGGCCTCCGGAAATGCTTTCAATAATGAATTTACCCTGAGTATGTTATTGTTATTTTTACTTAAATACCCGGCACATTGACAACCATAGGCCACTAACTGAATGTATTTTTTATATTCTTCAATTATTGCATCATCAACAAAATGTGGTACAAGTTTATCTGCTTCGATATACTTATTATTCAAAAATACCTTCCAAAAAAACTCATCAAAAGCTTCTGGGCTTTTATTGTTGATCATGAGCCCGTCCTTATGAGCACGTTCAACGAGGGTGGAGGGTGGGGTGTTATAAAAAAGCTTCGCCAAATTTGGCATAAGCAAAAAGGGCATATTGGCGTATGTTAATGACGCAAAACTACCGGTATTGAAAAGGGCATTAAATAGGGCGGTAGTACCTGCCCTGGCCAGGCCGGTAACAAAAACAACTTCGTTTAAAATATTTTCTTGGGCCTTTTTGAGATAGATTAACTTTTCCAGATCAAAACTCGTTTTTGAAACCAGGTAATTATTCAAATAGTTCTGATGCAATAACCTTGAAGCGCTGGAATAATTATTTGAAGACATGGCCTATAGCTAAAAACAATAAGATCACCTGCATGAGTTATTTATCATCAGGCTTGCCTTCCTTTATGGCAGATGGTGATTTGATTTTATTAAATATACTTTTAAAAAAATTGCTTGTCTTTTTAATAGGGTACCAGATTAATGAAATTAAAAAAGTAAGCGTAGAGATTAAAAAAGCAACAATCATTGATATCATCCCTCCATCCATCCCTGGTCCTAAATATAAAAACAAAATATTCAGAACGTGGCCATAAGTAAAAGTGCGTACTGCATACAAAATCATTTGTTGGATTGTAGTTTGATTTTCAATAAAAATATGGCTAAAAATACAGATAGTTATACACAATTAACCAAATGATGGCTTATATTTAAACAGAAAGCTTAATATATTTAAAACGAAGTTTAGCATAACGTAATTTAAAAAAGGAAACCTTTAACCGATGATTAACTTTAACGCTTACGTTGTTTTAATAACCTGCTGGATTGCGGTTGGTATTGCAGCTGGTTTATACCTTCTTAAAAAAGAAGCCCCTTACGGCCGTTTCAGCAGCAAAAATTGGGGGCCGATGATCAGCAACAAATTGGGGTGGCTGTTGATGGAGGCTACTGTAATGGTTTCTTTTGCGGCGTGGATGCCGATAAAGGATTACAATTGGAGCACACCGGCCAGTATAATGATAGGGCTATTTTTTATTCATTACATACACCGAAGTTTGATATACCCATTCATGATTCGTACTAAAGGCAAAAAGATGCCTGTTGTTATTATGCTTTCAGCAATGTTATTTAATGCCGTAAATGGTTCGCTGCTGGGGGTCTGGTTTGCTGATTTTGCGCATTATCCGGATGGCTGGTATTTATCTCCCTTGTTTATTACCGGTATCCTTCTTTTTGTAAGCGGAATGCTGATTAACTGGCAAGCTGATTATACATTGATCCGTCTGCGCAAGAAAGGGGAGACGGGTTATAAGATCCCCCTGTCGGGACTATTCAGATTAATATCTTCGCCCAATTTGTTTGGCGAAATAATAGAGTGGTGCGGCTTTGTACTGCTTACATGGAGCTTACCCGCATTGGCTTTTTTTATATGGACCTGTGCTAACCTAATACCCCGCGCCATTGCTAATCATCGCTGGTATAAAAAAGAGTTTAATGATTATCCGGCTGAGAGAAAGATATTGCTGCCGTATGTGTGGTAGAGTAAGCTCACCGGCACTTGAATCATACATAACAACAACCCCGGTCCAATCGTCCATGTACATACGCCCTTTGTCCATGTTATAGTAAGTTTGGGTACTGCAATTTTGTATCGTCAATAACGACGATTTAAAATTCAACAACATGCAACGTTTACAAGCACTCGATCCGGCAACAACCGCTGGAAAATCAAAAGAATTGTTTAATGCCATACAACAAAAACTGGGCATGGTACCCAATATGATGCGCACCATGGGTAATTCGCCTGCTGTGTTAAATGGCTACCTGTCTTTTAACGCCGCTTTAGCCGAAGGGTCCATCGGCGCTAAATTAGGGGAACTTATTGCGCTTACCGTAGCCAACGTAAACCAATGCGCTTATTGTAATGCTGCGCACAGTTTTATTGGCGAAAAGCTGGTACATATTGGCATACAGGAGATCGAAGACGCCCGTCATGGCAAGTCGGCCAACCCAAAGATCCAGGCCGCGTTGGATTTTTCAAAAGCTATAGTTAACAAGCGTGGTTTGGTTGGCGAAGTCGATATTAATGCGCTTAGGGCGGCTGGTTATGATGATTCAGACATTGCGGAGATAATTGCGCATGTAGGATTGAATATATTTACCAATTATTTTAATAACGCGGCTCAGGTGACCGTTGATTTCCCTGAAGTAAAACTGGTTTAATATGGAACAGAAACTGCCCTTACCACCATTCACCATGGAAACTGCGCTTGAAAAAGTGCGCTTAGCCGAAGCGGCGTGGAACACCCGCGATCCGGAAAAAGTATGCCTCGCCTATACCATTGACACAGAATGGCGTAACCGTACCGAGTTTATCAATGGTCGCGACGAGGTGAAAGCCTTTTTAATCCGTAAATGGGAAAAAGAGCTGGATTATAAACTTAAAAAAGAACTCTGGGGTTTCCGCGAAAACCGGATGGCGGTGCGGTTTGAATATGAATGGCATAATGCTGCCGGGCAATGGTATCGCAGTTATGGTAACGAGCTTTGGGAATTTGATGAAAACGGACTGATGCGGAAACGCTTTGCCAGCATTAATGATCTGGAGATAAACATTGACGAGCGGTATTTATGATGAATCAGGCGGCTTTTACTTTAATAAATCCTCAAACCAAAGTGTTGGCATTTCAAATTTTTGCGTTTGAGGATGCAGCCGCATTTACGCAGCTTCGGCATCACCAGTATTACTCCATGATATTGGTGACCGAAGGGCAGGGGACTTTACAGGCAGGCATTGCTGACTTTGAATTTAAAGCAGGATGCCTGCTTTGTTTATCTATCTATGAACCTTTCAGCATACAGGCCGCAACTTTTAAAGGAGTGCTGGTACATTTTCACCCAGACTTTTTCTGTATCTATAAACATGAGGAAGAAGTAGCATGTAACGGGGTTTTATTTAACAACATTTACCAGTCGCCGGTAATTAGCCTTACGCCTGCTGAAATGACTTCATTTTTGGCGATGATTCAAAACCTACAGACAGAGATGCAAAACACGGGCGTGTCGCAATATGAAATGCTGACGGCTCACCTGAAGATCTTTTTGATCAGTGCCGTAAGGATAAAAATCAACGAGCATAAATTAACACCTCCCGCCGGGAAGGAGCCATTTATCCTGCAAACACTGAAAGATACCATAGAGGAACATTATCGCGCCAAGCGCAGCCCCGGCGAATATGCAGAACTGCTGAACATCACACCAAAAGCGCTCAATCGGATCAGCAAAAAACACCTCAACAAAACGCTCTCAGGCCTCATCTCGGAGCGCATAGTAATTGAAGCCAAACGCGAACTTTACCTTACCGGCAAACCGGTAAAACAGATAGCCTACGAGCTGGGATTTGAAGATGAGTTCTATTTTAGTCGCTTTTTTAAAAGTAACGCCACTGTGTCGCCGCAACTGTACCGCGAGACGGTGGGGTATGCTAAGGGGGATGTGGCGTGATTTTCCTATTTATTCTTTGGGTTGTTAGGTGGGTTTATAATGGCAACTTAAAGCATTTAAGGTTGCATTATGAGGCGCTAACCTTCGATCAGTTTACCGAAATCAATCGAACGTTATAGCAATAATTCCGCCAGAGCTAAATAAAAAAGCAAACCTAAACCGGGTTTGCTTTTTATACTTTATTCGATAATGTTAGCTGATTAATTATTTCCTCAGAAATAAAAATACAACAGTATTATAGTAGCAATCTCGCTAAGTCAGAAGACAAACATCCATTTTCGTACATCACGTGTGTTTTTGCGACGCTCTTGTACTAAGTCTGTAATATCATCCTTTGTAGCTAATGTTTTAATGGTTGCTTCCACAGATCGTTCTGTTTTATTTTTTTAGGAATAACATTATAATAGCCATAGTGGCACCTATCTGACCTACCCAAAAGATAAACATCCATTTTATAGTGTCGGCTTTAGTTTCACTTATCTCCCTGCGGACATTTGCAACATCATCTTTGACATTAGCAATATCATCTTTGACATTCGAAATTGCACTCGTAAGATCCTCCTTTGTAGCTAATGTTTTGACGGTTGCTTCCACAGATCGTTCTGTTTTGTTATCAATGTATTTAAACATGGCCTCGGTGGTGTCGCTACCTAACTTTTCGGATAGTATTTATATAACCGGGCCGTTTCTTTTGCTTCTAAGTACATAACAAATATAATAATAAAGGGTTTCGGTTTATACTTCTGTGCGAGCCCCCTCTAAATCTCCCCCGGTAGGGGAGACTTTAGCTTCGCTATTCGTTATAATGCTTTCCTATTGCCGCCAATCGCTGCCATCTACATTTAAGCCTGTTTTAGTTTTAAAAACTCATTAACTACTATTTCGGTCATATAGCGTTTAACGCCGTCCTTATCCGTCCAGTTGCGGGTGGTGAGTTTACCCTCAATGGCAACTTCATCGCCTTTTTTTAAATACTCCCCGGCCATTTTAGCCTGTGTGCCCCATACCACCAGGTTATGCCATTGGGTTTCTGTTACCTTTTCGCCTTTGTCGTTTTTGTAGCTTTCGTTTGTTGCTAATGACAGGCGGGCTAATTGTTTATTGTTGTCAAAACTTTTTACTTCGGGGTCCATTCCTAAATGGCCTACCAGACGAACGCTGTTTTTTAATGAATTCATGTTTTTTAAAATTAATTATGTTTTTTATTGATGAAGCAAAGTTGCAGTTAGTGGTTCGGATTAGTCGGTTAATAATCATTTACAGTCGATAGTATCCGTTTGTAACCGTTTGCAAGCGGGTAATAAATTACTTACCTTTAATTAATGAACGAAGAAAAAGTTTGCCTCGACTGTGGTACAGTAATACATGGCCGGGCCGATAAAAAGTTCTGTAATGACCTTTGCCGCAATAATTACAATAACCAGCTCAACAGCAGCAGCTATAACCTGGTGCGTAATATTAACAATATCCTCAAACGTAACCGGCGGATACTGGAAGAGTTAAATCCGACAGGTAAAACAAAAACCACACGCAAAAAGCTAATCTCAAAAGGGTTCGATTTTGAGTACCATACCCACAGCTATCAAACTCAAAATGGCAAAACCTACCAGTTTTGTTACGAATACGGCTATTTACCGCTCGATAATGATGAGTTTTTGCTGGTGAAAAGGGAGGGGGAATGATTTCGGATGTCGGATGTTCGATTTCGAATGTTCAATTTTAACAAGCGTGTATCAAGTTCAATTTTAAACACTAAGTCATTTTATACCTGTCAATCCGAAATCGAAATCCCGAAATCCGAAATTCCATTATCTTTGCGGCCAATGTTTATACATCAGTTTTACGATAAGGGTTTGGCACATGGATCTTACGCCCTGGTTAGTGCCGGCAAGATGATAGTAATTGATCCGGCCCGCAATCCGCAACCCTATTATGATTTTGCTGGTCAGCATGATGCTGATATTGTGGGGGTGATTGAAACTCATCCTCATGCCGATTTTGTAAGCTCACACCTCGAAATACATCAAACAACAGCTGCCGTAATTTATGTAAGTAAATTAACCGGAGCTGAGTATCCGCACGAAAGTTTTGACGACGGTGATGTTATACAATTAGGAAATGTTAAACTAAAAGCCATCAATACACCCGGGCATTCGCCCGATTCGATCTGCATTTTGGTTGAAGATGAGGACGGTAACAAGAAAGCGCTATTTACAGGTGATACTTTATTTGTTGGGGATGTTGGCCGACCTGATTTGCGCGAAAATGTGGGTAATATAACAGCCAAAAAAGAAGCGCTTGCCCGCCAGATGTACCACTCCACCCGCGATAAGCTGATGAAACTGCCGCATGGAGTAGTGGTTTATCCGGCACATGGACCGGGTTCGTTATGCGGTAAAGGAATCAGCGCCGATTTGCAAAGCACCATGGGCCGCGAGCTTCGCGAAAACTATGCCTTGCAGCTGATGGACGAGCTGACTTTTGTGAAAACAATCACGACCGACCAACCTTTTGTACCCAAATATTTTGCAGCTGATGTTGATCTAAACAAAAAAGGCGCACCTTCATTTACAGATAGTATTAACGCGGTTGTAAAAGCCGATGCAAATGTTGCTTTGGAAAACGGTGTGCTGGTTATTGATACACGCCCCAACCAACAGTTTAAGTTAGGCCACGTTAAAGGCGCAATTAATTTACAGGATGGCGAGAAGTTTGAAACATGGCTGGGTTCAATTGTAAACCCAAGTGAGCAATTTTACCTGATTGGAAATACCGCTGCCGATTTAGATACTGCTATTATTAAGACAGCCAAAATTGGTTATGAGCCGAACATCAAAGCGGCTTTGTTGTCGCCAGTTACTGCTACTGAACAGTCGCCACAGCTTAACCTGGATGCCTTCATTGGTCAGCCTGAAAATTATACAGTAGTTGATGTTCGCAACCGTAATGAAACCGAAAGCAAGTTGATTTTTAGTCACGCAGTAATTATTCCGTTACCCGAATTGCGCGAACGCATTAACGAGGTGCCTGTTGATAAGCCAATTGTGGTTCACTGTGCTGCCGGTTACAGATCGGCCGCTGCATCAAGTATTATAGCCGCCGCGGTAAGCAATGTGCCGGTGTATGACCTGAGTGAGGTTATTGTAGAAATAGGGGGCAGGTTAGTTAATAGTTAATGGTTCATGATTTTAGTTCATGGATCATTGTTGATAGATTATAGTAAAGAAATAATAAAACAGGGATAAATAATGAGCCATCAACTACAATTGGTTAAAACTGCCGATGGTTCAAATACCATTTTTAACCCGGAGGTGGGCGAAAATTACCATTCAAAACACGGAGCCTTGCAAGAGAGCAGGCATGTTTTTTTAAATTCGGGATTGATTTGTTTTTTGGACCGAAGCATTGAATCTATAAATAATGTATCAGTGTTAGAAGTAGGTTTTGGCACGGGATTGAATTTTTTGCTCACTGCCGATTTTTGCACGGAAAAACAAATCAAGCTCAATTATACCGGTATAGAAGCCTATCCCTTAAGCGCCGAGATGATTAGCCAAACGGGGTACGATCAATATGTTTCGGCACCGGTTTGGAATAAGTTTATAGCGGATTATCCTAACGCTTTAGATAATAAAATTGCACTTAATAATTATTGCGACCTGCAATTAGCAAATTGTAAGCTGGCAGATTTCCAATCGGGCAGGCAATTTGATGTTATTTATTTTGATGCTTTTGCAGCGTCTTATCAACCCGAAATGTGGGACGAGAAAGCCATTGCCCATGCTATTCAATTTTTAAAGCCAGGAGGGGTGTTTGTAACGTATGCTATTACCGGTAATTTAAAAAGGACTTTAAAAGCGCTGGGTTGCAAAGTTGAAAAGGCGCCGGGAGCACCCGGTAAACGGGAAATGTTGCGTGCGACCGCTGATTTTTTTTGATTTGCGTGATTGCGTTGATTTTGCCTTGGTAGTTTTACATAGATGAAAAGTCTGTAAAACTAATTTTTGTTTTTCCGCCTTTCCTTACTTTCGGACGTTCCCGTCTTTTGGACTTCCCGACTTCCAAACATAAACACTATTTTTACAGGAAATCATTTTTATGCCATTAATACCGCCATCAACAGCATCAAACCCTGAAAATGCCTTTACAAGGTTGCTTACCATTATGGATGATCTGAGGTTAAATTGCCCTTGGGACAAGAAGCAAACGCTTGAGAGCTTGAGGCATTTAACCATTGAGGAAACTTACGAGCTCTCTGATGCTATTTTAAGTGCCGATATGCCGGAGATTAAAAAAGAATTGGGCGATATTATGCTGCATTTGGTTTTTTATGCCCGTATAGCTTCGGAAACCAATGATTTTAACATTACCGATGTGTTAAACAGCATTTGCGATAAACTTGTGAATCGCCATCCGCATATTTATGGTGATGTTGATGTGAAGGATGAAAACGATGTGAAGCGCAACTGGGAGCAAATTAAACTTAAAGAAGGAAATAAATCGGTGCTAGGTGGCGTGCCGGCCTCGCTACCAGCGTTGGTAAAAGCATCGCGCATACAGGAAAAAGCGCGCGGCGTTGGTTTTGATTGGGAAGAAAAAAGCCAGGTTTGGGCAAAGGTAGAGGAAGAATTGCAGGAGTTTAAAAACGAATTTAACGTTGAGAATGAACAAACCATAGATCACGAAAAAGCTGAAGGTGAATTTGGTGATCTGCTGTTTTCGTTAATCAATTATGCTCGTTTTATAAATATAAATCCCGAAGATGCGCTGGAGAAAACAAACCGGAAATTTATAAAGCGTTTTCAATATCTGGAAAGTAAAGCCAAAGAGAGTGGAAAGCAATTGCATGATATGAGTTTGGCCGAAATGGATATTTTTTGGGAAGAAGCAAAAAAAATATAAAATATGCAGGTGCGTTGTAGCGTTAATATGATAAAATACGTAAACCCTAAAAAATAACACATGAAATTTAATTTACTTTACTTATTCTTATTGATTATTGTTTTAGCGAGCGGATGTTTAAGCAATAAAAACTCAGCGCCGATTCCTGCTAATATCCCCCAAGGAACTTTTACCGGCCAATTCAGACGAATACATACAAATTTGAAAACAGGACTTCGGGATACGGCATTGGCAAATTTGCAACTGGTATTAAATACTACCAACGGTTTTAAGGTTACCGGCGATACCTCCACGGTACATGCCGGCAGTTATGGCCAATGTGTTCTTAATCAAAGCTATATTCAGTTTTACGACGTAACATACCCCACAACAGGTACTCCTGCAAAGGCACATTTAAACGGTGTATATCAGTATTATTATGACGGTACTGTTTTTCAAATGTTGTATAACCCGGCCGATACCCTTAGCCTGCAATATGATATGAAGAAAATTTCTAATTAGTACATTGTTGATTAAGCTGAAATTAATAAAATCAATTAATCAAACCTTTACTGATGTCTGCAGCCAACTTATTTTCAATAAGCTGTAGCGATATTATCCTTTTCTTCGTATAGGATAAAAAAACAAACAAGGTATAGGCTGAACCAAACAAATTTAATGCATCAAACCCAGGGCGTTGCTGAGGATGAAATTATCAGCCAATGCAAAAAAGGCAGCTTAAAATACCAGGAACTGCTTTATAAGCATTTCTATGGCTATGCTATGGCTATAAGTTTGCGGTACAGCTTAAATCGGGATGATGCTTTGGAGGTAGTAAATGATGGTTTTATTAAAGTGTTTAACGCTATAAATAGTTTTAATGCCGATAAGCCTTTTAAGGCATGGCTGCGCACCATAATGGTTAATACCGCTATTGACCGCAAGCGTAAAGATTTAAAATTTATGCTGAATACAGATCTGGATAATGCAATTCTTTTAAGCAGTGAGGCTACAGCAATTGAAAAGCTTAATATTCAGGATATTTTAAAACTATTGCAGGTATTACCGCCCATCCAATCAACCATTTTTAACTTATTTGAGATTGATGGGTATAGTCACGACGAAATTTCACAACTATTATCAATTCCTTCAAGCTCATCAAGGGTTTACCTGAGCAGGGCTAAGGAACGTTTAAGAAATATATTAAGGGCAGAAACACAACGTAATGGACGATCAGTTGGATAACGAATTAAAGAACCGCATAAAAGAGGTGTTCGATAATTTCGAGGACACCGCTGCCGATGAGGGTTGGCTGCTGCTTAGGGAGAAATTCCCTGAGAAGGAGAAGGACCGTAAGGTATTTGCGTGGATATGGTGGGGAGCAACTGCGGCCATTTTACTAGTGTTTTTAGGGATAGGGATTTGGCTACAAACCGGGAAATCGGGCATCAAAAAAGTTTCTTATGCCAATGTAGAACACTATAAGTCGGCGAGCGGAGTAACAGGGCACGAGCAGACAGGTAAGAAAAAAATTGATTCTACACGGCAGATTGTGTCTATGGGTGCTCAAAATACGACCAATACACAAGTAGCTGAGACAACGGGCAAGGAAGGTATCGGTAAAAAACAGTTTGATAGTACCCGGCAGATTGTGCCTGCGGGCGCTCAAAGTACGATCAATACACAAGTAGCTAAGGCAACGGGCAAGGAAGGTATCGGTAAAAAGCAGTTTGATACCAGCCGGCGGATTGTGCCTGCGGGCGCTCAAAGCACGGTCAATTCACAAGTAGCTAAGGCAACAGGACCGCAGATTGAAAAAAAACAGTTTAATACAGGGCGGCAAATTACACCCGTGACCTCACCAAATGTAACCAATACTTTGGCTGATAATGATGGCGTTGCAGCAAAAAATACAACCCGTTTAAAACAAAAAGGAATAAAGAACAGTGGCGATGCCAAAGGTGTTAAAGGCAGTATGTCTTTATCAAAAGATTCTTCGGGTGAACAATCTTTTGCTGCCGGTAAAACGCCGGATCATTCAAAAGATGATGTAAGTGATAAGCAGACCCAGCAGGTGGCCGTTAATGATAATAAACTTAATGCAACAACACCGGGTACCCCTGCGCCGCCATCGGTAGTGATTAAACAGAAGCCCGCCAAAACCATAAATGACATGTTTGCTGAGGATGCAAACAAAAAAACAGATAAGAAGAACGATAAATCGGATAAACAGGATAAGAAGGTTCATTTTGGAGTATACGCGGCCACCTATTTTAATTATGCAAAAGGAAGCAACAACGAGGTAAACGCCGGTGCAGGTTTCACCTCGGATATTAACTTAACCAGGAACCTGAGGCTCGAAACGGGCGTGGCTATAAACCAAAATTCGTTGAGCTATGGTGGCAGCAGTCAGCCGGTTGACGCAGAAAATAACCTGGTGTTGGCTGGGTCTTCCGTTTATTATGGCCCTGCAGCTGCTAACGGTGCTAATGCTACAAGCGCCAGTTCTGCAAGTATTGCTGCATCTTCAAATTATTTAAATTCGGTTGCCTCCGTAAAAAGTTATAATGCCAACCTGGTTGGGTTGGATATTCCACTTAATCTTAAATACGAGTTTAACCCGCAGCGAAACAATTTTTATGTAGTAGGTGGATTTAGCTCGGGCACGTTTATTAATGAGGCCTATACCTACAATTATTCATCGGGATTATATCCACAGCAAACAGGGGCCCAAACTACCAATAAGAGCTTCGATAATTTTTATTTTGCCAAAACACTTAACCTGGCTTTTGGTGTAGGTTATCCTTTAGGTAAAAACAGTTTGGTGATTGAGCCGTTTTTAAAATATCCGTTACAGGGCTTAGGCGCCGAGCAGATAAAATTTGGCGCAGGTGGAATCAACCTGAAGCTTAATTTTTCATCAAAAAAATAAAAAGACTGGTTTGTTTATTCCAGATTTAGCTGTGGCCTTTCGGCCTTTATTTAAACCGGATAGCTTTTACAGGGGTTATTTTGGTAACCAATAATGATGGGCCTATCATTACCACAAGACAAATTACCAGGGTGCCGATGTTTAGCAATATCATATCCATCCAATTAAATTGCACGGGTACAAAATTCATATAATAAGATTCCTGATCGAGGGTAAAAAAATGAGTTTTATATTGAAAATAACCACAGCCAATGCCAAACAAGTTACCGAGTAGCATTCCCAATCCAATCAAATAAAAAGCATTATATAAAAAAACTTTTTGGATAGCCCAGTTTGATGCGCCCAGTGCTTTTAACATTCCGATCATGGTGGTGCGCTCTAATATCATGATCAGCAAGGCCGATATCATGTTAATCACCGCAACCAGTATCATTAAAATTAAAACCACTTTGGTGTTCCCATCCAGGAGGCCTAGCCAGGCAAATATGGTGGGGTAGTTATCAATTACCGTGTATGATTTAAGTTTTATAGGTAATATATTGTCAATAGCATCACTTGCTTCATTTAAGCGGTCAAAATCAGCTACCTTAACTTCATAACCTCCAATTTCATCGGGCGCCCAGCTATTTAACCTGTTTATTATTGCAATATCACCAATAACAAAGGTTTTATCAACCTCCTCAATCCCAAAGTTATAAATTCCTGTAATGGTAAATGGCCGTACTCTCAATGGCTCCTGTACAAAATACATCAAAATTTTATCGCCCACCTTTAACCGTAACCGATCGGCAATAACCTGCGAGATCATTAGCTGTTTTTTTGAAGCGGTAGTATCGCTAAAGTCAATAACATGACCAGCAACCAGGCTTTTCTGCAGGAATGCCCAGTCATAATTTTTGTCGACGCCTTTAAGTACGATGCCTTCAATTTCACTTTTTGATTTTATGATGCCGGGTTTAGTGGCAAAAGGCATCACTTTTGTAATAAGCGGCAAGTTTTGTGCTTTCTTTACAAATTGGGGACTTGCCTTAAAGGGGGAGTTTTCGTTGGAGTTATTGAGGTCGAATTTAACTACCTGTATATCACCAGAGAAACCACGCATTTTTTCGCGGATCTCGTGTTTAAATCCGCGCACTATGGCCAATGATAATATCATTACGCCAAGACCGAGCATAATACCAATGATGGCTATACGTACAATCAACTTTGAAAATGTACGCTTTGACTTAAATGTTATACGGGAAGCGATGAAATAGGCGAAACTCAATGCAACGTGTTTTTTGTACCTTCGCAAATATGCGGTTTTGAAGTTAAAACTGGTACTTTTAAATTGTAAGCATTTATATTTTATGATAAAATTAAAAGCGATTATTCCATTATTTTTAATAGCTGCCATAGCATTTGATGCAGCAGCCACACAAAAAAGCATTTATAAGCCGCACAGACATAGAATTGAAAAGCAAAAAAAAATAATTACCGGTGCCGACCAAACTACCGTTTACCTTGATTACCTGAGCGGGAAAAATATCGGGATGGTTATTAATCAAACCTCGGTAATCGGAAAAAATCTTACATTGAGTGTTGATAGCTTGCTGAAACTGGGCATCAACATAAAAAAAATGTTCGGCCCGGAACATGGTTTCAGGGGCGATGCCAGCAATGGCGCCGAAGTAAATAACGCGGTGGATGCAAAAACAGGATTGCCCGTTATTTCGCTTTACGGAAACAAGCATTATAAACCCACGCCGGCCGATTTGCAGGGAATTGATTTGATGATATTTGATGTACAGGATGTAGGTGCCCGCTTTTACACATACCTGTCAACCCTGCACTACGTAATGGAGGCCTGTGCCGAAAATAATATTGAGTTGATGATATTGGACAGGCCTAATCCTAATGGTTTTTATGTTGATGGGCCTGTGCTGGATACAGCTTATCGTTCATTTATCGGGTTAAATCCTATCCCTATTGTGCATGGCTTAACCATAGCCGAATATGCGCAGATGATTAACGGCGAAGGGTGGCTTAAAAATCATGTTCAATGCAAATTGAAGATAATAAAGGTGGCTAATTACAGCCATAATTTGCCTTATAAGCTGCCTGTAAATCCATCGCCCAACTTAAACACAGCTAAATCTATTTTGCTATATCCATCGGTTTGTTTGTTTGAAGGTACTACATTGAGTTTGGGCAGGGGCACGATGTTCCCATTTCTGCAAATTGGTCATCCGGCTTTGGAAGGGAAATATTCATATTCGTTTAAGCCGGTAAGTATCCCCGGTATGAGCGAAGATCCACCCCAAAAAAATAAAACCTGCTATGGCATCGATCTTAAAAATTATAACACAAATAGTTTTGCTGCCACTTGCCAGATCAATCTATCGTGGTTGATCACATTTTACCAGGCATTCCCGGATAAAGCACATTTTTTTAACGCCTATTTTTCAAAACTGGCCGGAACTGATGAGCTGAGGAAACAAATTGAAGCCGGTAAAACGGAGGCCGAAATCCGTGCCTCATGGGAACCTGCGCTAAGTGATTTTAAAGCTATGCGTAAAAAATATTTGTTGTATCCTTAATTCGATATCGGAATTAAAGAGATTTTTTTGAATTAATGATGTGAATAACATTCTTTAAATGCTTTAATTCTGCAAATTTTGTTTAAGAATTTAACCTTTTGTAATTAACAATAATTTGGAGTTTTTTATTAACTTTAGGAATTAGAGTCTATCTGCGTATGAGAATTGTATTTATGGGTACGCCCCAATTTGCTGTAGCTTCATTAGATGCCTTAATAACGGCAGGCTGCGATATTGTGGCGGTTATAACCGCGCCTGATAAACCTGCGGGCCGCGGGCAAAAGTTAAATGAATCGGCAGTTAAACAATATGCTTTACAAAACAATATTAAAATACTGCAACCCGAAAAACTAAAGAATGAGGCATTTTTGGATGAGTTAAGGGCATTACAAGCAGACTTGCAAGTTGTTGTTGCTTTCAGAATGTTGCCCGAGGTTGTTTGGAATATGCCGCCAAGGGGTACCATAAATTTACATGCATCGTTATTACCCCAATACCGTGGTGCAGCCCCTATAAACTGGGCACTGATAAACGGCGAAAAGGAGAGCGGCGTAACTACGTTTTTCCTGAGACAAGAAATTGATACCGGAGATATTTTATTTACCGAGAAAATAACGCTCACCGGCGACGAAACAGCAGGCGAACTGCACGATCGCTTGATGAACAAAGGCGCTGGCTTGCTGGTGAAAACAGTTAAAGGCGTTGAAAGCGGCAGGTATAATGAGCACCCGCAGTCGCAATTAATGGCGGGTGTTGAATTACGGCATGCCCCCAAAATATTTAAAGAAGATTGTTTGATTGACTGGAACCGACCAGCCATTACCGTTTATAACCGGATACGCGGATTAAGCCCCGTGCCTACAGCTTACACCACGTTAAGCGGCAAAACTTTAAAGATTTATAAAGCCGGTTATGAACTGACCGACCACGGTGCATCTCCCGGTACTTTTGTTACCGACAATAAAACCTATTTAAAATTTGCTGCCCAGGATGGTTTTATTTTTTTAAGCGAAGTACAGCTTGAAGGCAAAAAACAAATGGATATAGAAGCGTTTTTGAGGGGCAATAAGCTATAATCATAATTTTCCGGTTTAACATTAAGGAATATGCACTCGTGCGTTACGCTTAAAATGGTGTTCACAAAATCAATAAATTATTTGCTAAAAACTATTTACTTTTGGATCGTATGGCCGACTCTTTCTGTTATAGCAATTCTCAAATCATGAAAAAACTGATACTACTGTGTTGTTCATTAATCTTATTTACAATAAAAGGTTTTTCTCAAACCATTCCGGTTGGCGATTATGCTGAAGAGTTGGCCCGGATGAATCAACTTTTAGGTATCAGTGATGACCTTTCGTCATTTACCCAGCGTCCTGTAAACAGTGTCTTTAATAGTGTGGGCGATTCTTCCCTTCAAAGTTTTATTGCAAGTAAGAACCTTGTACCTAATGCTAAATTATTAGGATCGCAGGTGAGCATAAAAATATTGCCATTCACGTGGCTTAGCGATTACAATACCAAAACTCCTTTTGGATATAATGACGAAGTACTCTATCCAAACGTGGGCTATCAAACGATGGTCTCGGGCGGTATATTTATTAAAGCGGGAATACTTAATATTCAGTTTAAGCCACAGTTTGTATACGCTCAGAATAAACCTTTCCAAACCTTTCCTAAGGTAGAGGGGGCAGCGGCTTCGGCGGCGCTTTTAACTCCATTTTACCATGTGATAAATGGCATTGATGCGCCCGAAAGATTTGGATCAGCCAGCATTAATCATTTTTATCCCGGTGAGTCAAAAATAACACTTGTTTATAAAAATGTTGAACTGGGCGTTTCTACAGAAAATTTATGGTGGGGCCCAGGCATACAGAACTCCATTATGATGAGCAACTCAGCTCCGGGGTTTTTGCATTGGACGTTTAATTCAGCTAACCCAATTAAAACTTGCATAGGCTCTTTTGAATGGCAACTTATAGGCGGTGAGTTAAAGCAATCAGGTTACCCACCATCTGATCTTAACTACATACCCAACAATTCAATATTATACAAACCTAAAGTTGTGGTTTCCAGATATATTTCAGCCTTTACAGCCGATTGGCAGCCCAAATGGATCGATGGATTATTTTTAGGTGTTTCGGCATATAATTATTTGAATAAAAATGCCACTTACGATGCCTTGAGTACATTTAAAAAATATTTCACCGTATTTTCAAATTCATCAGACGCGGCAAACAGTGTTAAAGGCGGGGATGGTCAAGATTTTGCCTATGCCATTAACCTTCGCCAGGTTTTAACAAAATATAATGCCGAAATCTATTTTCAATACGCAAGGAATGACAGGGCGGGTAACCTTACAGATCTGTTTCTTGAGCCGGAACATTCCGCCGCATATATGTTAGGAGCAAGTAAATTTGTAATATTTCCAAGAAATCAGTTTTTAAAACTATCCTTTGAATTAACGCATTTGGAGATTCCGTATACCTATCTGTTAAGGGCAGAACCAACTTGGTACACCCACCCCGATACGTCGCCAAGTGATGGTTATACTAATCAAGGCCGGTACGTAGGCGCAGGGATAGGCCCCGGTAGCAATAGCTTATCTTTTGACATAAGTTATATCAAGAATACCGATTCTTACGGTGTGCGATTTGAAAGGTACGTGCACGATAATGATTTGTATAATTATGCTAATGCAGAAACAGGCAATCTCCAATCGCCATGGGTTGATTTTTCAACAACTTTTTATGCAAAAAAAAGGTTCAATAAATATTTCGTTTCTTTTGAAATATCTCCAACATCTAATTTAAACTATGAATATTTACCCAACTATTCCGTTTTTAATTTGAATAGCAGGCTAACCTTAACTTACTTGTTTTAGTAAGCTCAATTCATTTTTAGTTCATCAGGTAAAAAATCCTAATTTTATCAGATAAATAATGAACGGAAAAGTGAAAATTGCGATACTTGATGATTATCAGGGCGTAGCCTTAACAATGGCCGACTGGTCCGTACTGGATAGTTGTGCCGAAATAACAGTATTTCGTGATAACCTGGCTGATGAAGCTGACGTAATTGAACGATTATTGCCGTTTGATGTTGTTTGTGTGATGCGCGAACGGACGCCATTAAAAAGGCAGATACTTACCCAACTACCTAACTTAAAGCTGATCGTTTCTACAGGGAAACGAAATGCCTCCATTGATGTAAAGGTAGCCGAAGAATTGGGAATTCAAATAAAACCTACCGGATATGTAACCACCGGTGCCCCCGAACATACCTGGGCGTTACTGATGGCCATTGCACGTAATATCCCGCAGGAGAGTAACAACTTTAAATCGGGCCGCTGGCAAACAACTATTGGGGTTGATTTGACAGGGAAAACTATAGGCATAATTGGTTTAGGAAATATCGGTAGTAAAATAGCATCGTACGCTAAGGCTTTTGACATGAATGTTATTGCCTGGAGCGAAAACCTTACCGAAGAAAAAGCCGCAGCCGCAGGTGCAAAGTTGGTGAGCAAAGCAACATTGTTAAAGGAGGCCGATTTTATTACGATCCATTTAATATTGAGTGACCGGTCGAGAGGTATTATTAAAAAGGAAGATCTTGAGCTGATGAAATCAACGGCCTATTTCATTAACACCTCAAGGGGGCCGCTCGTAGATGAACAAGCGCTATTGGAAATTTTGCAGCAAAAAAAGATCGCGGGTGCTGCCCTTGATGTATTTGACGTTGAGCCGCTGCCCGCTGATCATCCGTTCCGAAAATTGGACAATTTGTTGGCTACATCTCATATTGGCTACGTAACCGAAAAAACGTACAGCGTTTTTTATGAGGATACGGTGCAGGCGATAGTTGAATGGATGGCAGAGGATAAAAAATAATCAAGTATCTTCAATACCTGGAACCGGTGTTGTTTTTTCAGTTGTCAAATCGCTGTTAGATTCGTGGGTGTTTTTGGTTGAAATAAACCGATAGGCGTAACCGGCTTGTATCTCCCATACATAAGAAAAATTGATTTTGTTGTAACTAAGTTTGCTCGAAACACTCTTAAGTTTAAATAACAACGAAAACGTTTTTTAATTAAATATATCATAATGGCAACAAAAGAATCATTCTCCCTGCACGGAGAAAGCTTGCTTAAAAAAGTAAAAGAGTTAATAGCCGAAGGCAACGTAAGGAAGATCACTATTACCGACAAGGCCGGCAAAGAAATAATGTCATTCCCGCTTACAATTGGAGTAGTTGGGGCATTATTGTTACCCGTATTTGCAGCTGTTGGGGCATTAGCCGCTTTAATTGGCGAATGCTCCATTACCGTTGAACGGGAAGAAGAGAAAACAGAATCCGAAACAAATAATACAGTTCAATAAAGTATGGGTGAACAAACTGCGAATGTTTTAACTGTTGAGGGTTTAAATGTAAGTTATGGCAAATTTAACGCGGTACAAAACGTATCCTTTGATGTACGCCAGGGCGAAATTTTTGGTCTGCTTGGTCCAAACGGGGCGGGTAAAACCAGTACCCTTAGTGCTATTGAGGGCCTTTTAAAACCACAATCGGGTATAGTTACTGTTGATGGGCACAACGCCGTCCAAAAACCGTTACATGCACGGGCATCATTAGGTGTGCAATTACAGTCCACCAGCTTTCAGCCCGAGTTGTATGTGATTGAGGTGCTGCAATTATATGCCGGAATTTATGGCTTATCGTTAAGTAAAAATGAGCTGATTGCCATATTGAAAGATATCAACCTGGAAGAGTCGGCCTCAAAAAAATTCGGACAACTTTCGGGTGGGCAACAGCAAAGGGTGTCGTTGGTAATTGCTACTATTCATAACCCAAAACTGGTATTACTTGATGAGCCCACAACCGGCCTCGACCCGCAGTCGCGCAGGCAGCTTTGGGAACGTATTGAGGCTATCCGCGAAAAAGGGCGTGCGGTATTGCTCACCACTCATTCGATGGAAGAAGCGGAATCGGTATGTGACCGAATTGCTATTATTGACCATGGCAAAATCATCGCTATTGATACGCCGCAGGCGCTGATAGATAAACACCGCAACGATCCTGAAGTTATAGCTGTATCGCGCCGCGGAAAAATAACCCTGGAGGATGTGTTTATTGCACTAACAGGGAAGGCTATTCGGGAGTGAGTAGTTGTTGATTAGGTTGATTAAGTTGGAGTGGTTGGTAGGGTTGTCTGAATCAGAATTTACAGAATTTTAGAATTTTCAGAATACAGTTGATCATTTTGGCTTTAAATAAAACACATCGCAAAATCACTAACTCACAAAACTTGTAAACCCACTAATTCACTAACTCACCAACTCATTAATTTCAAAATAATGGAAACAGTTATACCTAAAGCATCAACAGCACTTACAGCTTTATTACGCGCTGATTTTACTACGCAATGGCGCAACCGGCGAGCCGTTATATTAACGCTGGTTGTTCCTGTTATCATCCTGATATCATGGAAGAGTTTGGTTGCAACATTTGGCGGCCCTTTTACTTTATCAAACAGTATTACCATTGGCCTGTTTGCCACCGGATTGATGGGCTACTCTAACTCGCTTGCCCGCGACAGGGATAAAGGCGTATTTCAAAGGCTGAGGGTAGCTCCTTTGCCCTCATGGGCTATTATGACCAGCCGTTTGTTAGTTCAGCTTACGCTAATAATGGTGATTACAACGGCCGTTTTTATTATAGGGTATGATTATGATCGTATTACTTTGGCCCCCGAAGCATATTTTTTCACCTACCTTACTGCAATAGTAGGCGGCGCTGTTTCTTTGAGCCTTGGCCAGGTAGTAGTAGGTCGTGTGCAAAATCCCGAAACGGTTAACTCAACATCGCGTCTTATTTATCTCGTATTTGTTATAGTAGGAATGTTTGGTGAGCTGAATCAATTGGGCGAAACAATACATACCATAGTTGAATGGTCGCCGTACGGCACGGTTAAAACTATCCTCGTCGGCAGTATGGAGCCTGATAAGTGGAATTATGATACTACAAAAGCACTTTTGGTAACAATTTTATACACCGCTGTATTTACAACCCTGGGTATTAAATGGTTTAAATGGAATACTAAATAATAAAAACCATGTCATTGCCACGCTCGTTCCTCACTCGCAATTGACAATTTTTTTGAAGAGTTCTAACAAATACCCGATAAGAGGTATTGCTCAAGCAGGGGAATAAACACATCGATAGGGGCTGTTCCGCTGGCTTTTCCGTATCCCTCATTGCGGAAAGTGTATAGGATTCTGCCATTATGTAAGCATTCTATATGGATTTCCCATTCGTCAATGGCCCAAAGTAAATAAAGGCTATTTGCAGGTGTTAATTCAAATTTGCTGCTGCGTTCTAGGTTAATGTCTTCAATATAATTTAAAAGCCTTTCCGCATTAGTAAGGGTTACTGCGTTTGGGGTGTCATCAATATCAGATAAACTATTTAAAACGGTTTCAATTTCGGTATGCATATAAGCGCAGTAATGGGTAACGGCTGCTTATACGCATATAAAAAATGTTGGTTTCAAAAATAACCCCGATGCCGATGCTTATAAACGAAATTAAAACCCGCTATCGTCGAGCGCAAAGGTGTTTCTGCTGTTTTTCCATTTGCCTTTTGTGAAATCCGGAAATTCCTGCGGTGTATTACTTCCGGCTATTGATTTTTCGGACAAAGGTGTAATCACACTCAATCTTTTTTATAGAATTTGTGTTTTTAGTGATTTAAAAATTTCAAAATTTTATACCTTTACGCCCGGCTGTTTCAGCAGTTTATTTAGTATAAAACGTTATGAAGAAAATTAGTGTGCTTCTTTTTATAGCAGGAGTAATCATCACAATCGGCTTGGTTATCTATTTCAGGTCAGCTGTTAACCCTGTTGATTCTGACTCAATGACCATTGACCGCAGCGGGAACCAGGTATCTGAATGGCCTTTGTTTATCGGTATCATCTTTACGTTTGTGGGCGCAGTATTTTACTACGTTAGCCATACCGAAAAGAAAAACTAATACTGTAAGCTGTCAAAGCTTCCTTTAAAATACACCTTCAAAATTAAAAGCTTTGAATGGGCAATAGCATGTTTAAGTATAAATGATCTTTCCCTTAAAGGTTGGTTCATTTATGCTTACAGTTATTGCTGCTATCATTAATAAAATACAAGCAAGCGCTTCATCTTTTGAATTGGTAATATCTTTAATTATCTCTTTTTGATGATTATTCAGCACTAAACCTGCATATTGATCTGCCTGCACTTCATATTTATAGCTAACGCTGCTATCAACATACCCGTAAGAAAATAATAAAGTAAGCAAGATCAGGATAATGATTAGGGTTGAAATAAGGCGCTTACTTAATCTCATAATGCTATATCAATATAGGATAGCCTAATCTAATTAAAATAATTGAATATTTAAATTATTGACCGGCTTATCTGTTTGATTTTTAAATAGATGTGGATAAAAAGTACTATTGTGGATAGGTAAAGCGGGAGTGTTCATTTCTACATGCAATCTTGATGGTTCAATAAACCAATCGCACTTACATTTCTCAACATTTTTATTCAATTTTGTAAAAAACACAGCCGCCTTAAATGGAAAGAACAACTGAACGCGATTCGAACTACAGCAATTTGGAAACAATGCCGCTGGGCGAGATCCTTAAGAATATAAACCGCGAAGATCAAACCGTGGCTTTGTCTGTTGCTGAGGCCTTGCCTCAAATTGAGGCGTTGGCGGCGGTTACTGCTGCCAAAATGAAAGCTGGCGGCAGGCTTTTTTACATTGGCGCAGGAACCAGCGGCAGGCTGGGCGTGGTTGATGCTTCGGAATGCCCGCCCACTTTCGGTGTGCCGTTTGATATGGTAGTAGGTATTATTGCCGGTGGCGACAGCGCAATACGCAAGGCAGTTGAATTTGCCGAGGACGATGCCGGGCAAGCCTGGGCAGATCTTGCGGCCTATAATATTAATGACAAAGATGTACTGGTGGGTATAGCAGCCTCGGGCACCACGCCTTACGTTATCGGCGGATTAAAAAAAGCAAATGCGCACCATGTTACTACCGGTTGTGTGGTTTGCAATGGCGGCAGCCCGGTTGCGGCCGAAGCAAATTACCCGGTTGAGGTAATAACCGGTCCGGAGTTTTTAACGGGCTCAACCAGAATGAAAGCAGGCACGGCGCAAAAACTGGTGTTAAATATGCTTACCACCAGCGTAATGATACAACTGGGCAGGGTAAAAGGCAATAAAATGGTTGATATGCAATTATCAAACAATAAGCTGGTTGATCGTGGGACCCACATGATAATGCAGGAAACCGGGCTCGACGAAAGCACCGCAGCCGACCTGCTTAAGAAATATGGAAGCGTTAGAAAAGCGGTTGAGAGTTTGAAAATTTAATGTGCATATTTCAAATATGCAGATGTGCAAATGATAAGAATAGAACGCTTGAAATTGAAATTATCCGCACATTTGTACATTGATCGATACATTTATACATAAAAAAGCATTTGCACATAAGCACATTTGCACATCAATAAGAATATGCACGAGATAGAGCCGTATTATAAGTGGAGGGATGATTACATTGCTGCGGAGGATGAATATTCGCCTTTTTATGCAACGGAGTATAATGAGTTTGAATTTGATAAGCAGATTTATAACTACCTGCTGCACCCGCAATGGGACTCATTTGGCTCGAGTACTTTATACCTTAAAGTGCTGTTTGCTGATTATGAGCGCTCATATACCATCATTGAATTTATTGGCGAATGGAACGATGCCATCACTAATGATATTATGCTGCTTAAGCGCGAATTGCTTGATCTGATGGTAGATAGCGGTATCAGGCATTTTATCCTGATAGGCGAGAATGTGCTTAACTTTCATTCATCGGATGATTGCTATTATGAAGAGTGGTTTCAGGATGTGGAAGATGGTTGGATAGCGGGAATCAATTTCAGGGAGCATGTAATTGAAGAATTTAAACGAAACAATATCGATTACTATATCAATTTCGGCGGCGTGCTCGATGATCTGGGCTGGCGTGCACTAAAACCTATCCAGGTATTTAAAAAAGTGGAAGAGCAGTTGATAAAGAGATTGAGTTAGTGATTAGTTGTAACAAATCTTTTGATCTATCGTTTAATGTTTGAATTAAACTATTCTCTAAATTAGCGGTCTTACCTGTGATTTTATAAAATGTAAAAATCTCGCATCTCCTATCTCAAATCTCATATCTAAACATTAAATTTGTATATAATTTTTTAATAAAAAATGGAAAATAATAATCCCAACTACGTTTACAATAACGTAATACAATTAGATGAAACTGATTCATCGCGTAAATATTTGGCTAAAGTATTTACCTGGATGTTTGTTGCTTTAGGCATATCAGCTTTTGTTGCATTAGAATTTTATAGTAATGCAAGTTTATTGAGCTTAATTATCGATCCTGTTGCCGGTGGATTTACCGCATTAGGTTACGTCGCAGTTTTTGCTCCGCTTGCTTTTTCATTTGCTATAAGCTTTGGTTTTAATCGTATATCGTACACTGGTATGGTAATATTGCTTGTTGCTTACGCCGCAACCATCGGTGTTACACTTAGTATTTTTGGGCTTATTTATACAGCATCTTCAATATTTGGTGTGTTTTTAAGCTCATCTGTAGTTTTTGGTATAATGGCTATTGCCGGTTATAAAACAAGTATGGATCTTACAAAATTCGGTTCAATATTATACATGATATTTATCGGCGCTTTTGTAGTAAGCCTGGTTAATTTCTTTTTAGGCAGTGCACAATTGCAATACATTATAAGCTTTGTTTTTGTTGCTTTAATGATTGGCCTTACTGCTTATTACATGCAAATGTTAAAACGAATTGGTGCCGGTATTGAATATGGTACTGAAGAATCAAAAAAACTGGTAATAATTGGAGCTTTTGTTCTTTATACTACGTTTATTAATTTGTTTATGTCGATGATGCGTATTTTCGGCAGAAGAAGATAATAAGGGTTCAATCAAAACTATTAAAAGCTTCCTGCCAAAAACGGGGAGCTTTTTTTATGCGGTACATGCGCTAAGTCATAGGTGTTTCATCTTAGATCCCGGTTCTTGATTCCTGGCTCCAGGCTCGGCATCCGCTATTGCATATTAATTGTTTAATCTGCATATTTGCGGTGCTTATGGAGAAAGACGGAGGGATTAGACCCTGCGATGTCTTGGCAACCTGTGCTTACAAGGTGCTACATTCTACTTGATCAGTCAATTGGCCTCAAGAAAGATAAGCGAAAGTCATTATACGACCGACTTTTCGATATAAGCTTTATTTTGATGTTTACACAGATTTGCAGTTGATTGCACTGATGATTGCGTTTGTAATAGTCAGTGAAATAAGAAAACAAAATCAGTGAAATCATCCAAAAAGAATCGGTGAAATCATACACATGAGTATTAAAAAAGAATTAGAAAAACGCATCCTGGTAATTGACGGGGCTATGGGCACCATGATACAACGGTACGAATTATCCGAAGAGGATTTTCGTGGCGAACGTTTTCGTGACCATGCTTCTGATCTGAAAGGTAATAATGACCTGCTGAATATTACACGCCCCGATGTAATTAAAGCTATCCATGCCGAATACCTTGATGCCGGGGCAGATATTATTGAAACCAATACATTCAGTACACAACGCATATCACTGGCCGATTATCACCTGGAAGAACTTGCTTACGAGTTAAGCTACGAAGGTGCCCGCATTGCCCGTGAAGTTGTTGACGAATACAATATAAAAACACCTTCGAAGCCACGCTTTGTGGCGGGTGCCGTTGGGCCAACCAACAGAACAGCATCGCTTTCACCAGATGTAAATGATCCGGGTTACCGGGCCGTTACTTTTGACGACCTTGCCGGGGCCTATTACGACCAGGTACGCGGCCTGGTTGATGGTGGTTCGGACGTGCTGTTGATTGAAACTATATTTGATACTTTAAATGCAAAAGCCGCTCTGTTTGCTATAGACAAGTATGCTAATGAATCAGGCAAGCATTTGCCGATTATGATCTCCGGTACCATTACGGATGCATCGGGTCGTACCCTTTCGGGGCAAACCGTTGAGGCGTTCTGGAATTCGGTACGCCATGCCAATTTGTTATCCGTTGGGTTAAATTGTGCTTTGGGTGCAAAAGAAATGCGCCCACATTTGGAAGAACTTTCGCAAAAAGCTGATGTGTTTATTTCGGCTTATCCAAACGCGGGTTTGCCAAATGAGTTTGGTCAGTACGACGAAACCGCTCACGAAACCGCCCATCAGGTTGACGACTTTATGAAGGCCAGCCTTGTAAATATTGTTGGTGGTTGCTGTGGTACTACACCCGAACACATTAAATGTATTGCTGAAAAAGCGGCGAAATATCCGCCGCGTATAAAGGCCGAGGTTGAGCCGTATCTGCGTTTAAGTGGACTGGAAGCAGTTACCTTAACTCCGGAAACTAACTTTGTAAACATAGGTGAGCGCACTAATATCACAGGTTCGCCAAAGTTCTCAAAACTGATTTTAGCCGAAGATTATGAAGCTGCTTTAGCCGTTGCATTACAACAGGTTGAAGGCGGTGCACAGGTGATCGACATCAACATGGACGAGGGTATGATTGACTCCGAAGCCGTGATGGTTAAGTTTTTAAACCTTGTTGCTTCTGAGCCTGATATTGCCAAACTGCCCATCATGATCGATTCATCAAAATGGACGGTTATTGAAGCGGGCTTAAAATGCTTGCAGGGAAAGGGTATTGTTAACTCCATCTCGTTAAAAGAAGGTGAAGAGAAATTTAAAGAATACGCCCGCAAAATATTAAGCTACGGCGCTGCTGCTGTAGTGATGGCTTTTGATGAAACCGGGCAAGCCGATTCGTTAGAGCGCCGTAAGGAGATCTGCGGACGGTCATACAATATACTGGTTAATGAATTAGGCTTCCCGCCGCAGGATATTATTTTTGACCCTAACATTTTAACCGTTGCTACCGGCCTCGAAGAACACAACAACTATGCGGTTGACTTTATTGATGCAACCCGCTGGATAAAACAAAACCTGCCGCATGCTAAAGTAAGTGGTGGTGTAAGTAATATATCCTTCTCGTTCCGTGGTAATAACGTGGTGCGCGAGGCTATGCACTCGGCATTTTTATACCATGCCATAAAAGCCGGTATGGATATGGGCATAGTAAACGCCGGTATGCTGGAAGTTTATGAGCAGATCCCGAAAGACTTGTTGAATCTGGTGGAAGATGTATTGTTAAACCGCCGCGACGATGCAACAGAGCGTTTGGTTGAATTTGCCGATACCATTAAATCAAAAGGTAAAGAAATAGTACGCGATGAAGAGTGGCGCAAAGGAACCGTTGGCGAGCGTTTATCACATTCGCTGGTTAAAGGTATTATTGAATACCTTGATGACGATGTGGAAGAAGCAAGGCAGCAATATGCCAAACCGCTTGAGGTAATTGAAGGCCCGCTGATGGATGGGATGAATGTTGTGGGTGATTTGTTTGGCGCAGGCAAAATGTTTTTACCGCAGGTGGTAAAATCGGCACGTGTAATGAAAAAGGCTGTTGCCTACTTATTGCCATTTATTGAGCTCGAAAAACAACGTGTTATTGATGCCGGGGAAGATTCGAGCGATAGCCGGGCTAACGCGGGTAAAATTTTAATGGCCACCGTAAAAGGCGATGTACACGATATTGGTAAAAATATTGTAGGCGTGGTTTTAGCCTGCAATAATTTTGAAGTGATTGACTTAGGGGTGATGGTGCCCGCTCAAAGGATAATAGAAGAGGCCAAAAAGCAAAATGTTGACATAATAGGGCTGAGCGGTTTAATCACCCCTTCGCTTGATGAAATGGTGCACTTTGCCAAAGAAATGGAACGCGAAGGCTTTACTATCCCTTTGATTATAGGCGGCGCTACAACATCGCGCATCCATGCTGCTGTTAAGGTTGATCCGCATTATTCGGGTCCGGCTATCCATGTGCTTGATGCTTCGAGGAGTGTTACCGTTTGCAGTAGCTTAATGAATAGGGAAAATCGCGGAGCATATATCCAAAATATTAAAGACGAATATGCAAAAGCCCGCGAAGCGCATTTAAATAAAAAGTCGGATAAACGTTTTATCAGCATTGAGGATGCGAGGAAATCAAAGTTCCAGATCAGTCTTGATGGTGATGTTGCACCAAAGCCTACATTTATTGGTACAAAAGTATTTGAAGGTTTTTCGCTCGAAGAGCTGGTTCCTTATATTGACTGGACACCGTTTTTCCATACCTGGGAACTTCGCGGCAGCTACCCTAAGATATTTAGCGATAAATATGTAGGTGTTGAAGCTAAAAAACTATATGATGATGCACAGGAACTATTGAAGAAAATAGTTAGCGAAAAATTACTGAAGGCAAACGGCGTAATAGGTTTTTGGCCGGCTAACAGCGTGGGTGATGATATTGAAATATATACGGACGAAACCCGTAAAACCTTGCTTACCCGTATCCATACGTTGCGCCAGCAATCAGAAAAAGTTAAGGGCGAGCCTTATTATGCCTTGTCGGATTTTATTGCGCCAAAAGACAGTGGTATTCCTGATTATTGGGGTGGCTTTGCTGTTACCACTGGTATTGGTTGCGACGAGTTAGTGGCCGCATTTGAACGCGACTACGACGATTATAATAGCATTATGGCCAAAGCCCTTGCCGATCGTTTGGCAGAAGCATTTGCCGAAAAGATGCATGAGCTGGTGCGTAAAGAATACTGGGGCTATTCGAAAGGTGAACGTTTGAATGCGGATGAACTTATAAAAGAGGAATACCAGGGTATCCGCCCGGCACCGGGTTATCCCGCCTGTCCGGATCATACCGAAAAAACAACGTTGTTTGAGATCTTAAAGGCCGAGGATAATACGCAAATGCACCTAACCGAAAGCCTTGCCATGATGCCCGCAGCATCGGTAAGCGGGTTTTATTTTGCACATCCGCAAGCGCGTTATTTTGGCTTGGGTAAGATTAGCAAAGACCAGGTGGAAGATTATGCGGTGCGGAAAGTTATGCCATT
>OLKV01000222.1_pt1 | contig 47556 bp, 51 predicted proteins | sample 1604391 | NCBI WGS metagenome assembly OLKV01 (sample SAMEA104055711, study PRJEB20765) | soil metagenome | isolation source: soil | reverse complement strand
CTGGTATAACACTTAACGATAATGCATTTAAATTGAAAAATGCAGGATTTTTCTTTAAATTCTTCAAAAAGAGAAATATTATTTTTTGCTATAATAAAAATTTAACCACTGTTTGCCTGCTTGTTTTTAGCATAAACGCAATTGAGAGGCATTGTACAGTAAATTCCCTAAAATATTTAATTTTTGCCATTAAATTATACTTTAATGATAGATATTTTATTAGCAAAAGCCAGATTTTTTTTAACTTCGAGCCCCAATTAAAAGTTAATGGAATTAAAAAATTATAAAGGTGTTCTGCATGGCGATCAGGTGCAGGCGCTATTTGAAGCCGCAAAAGAGCATCAGTTTGCATTGCCGGCAGTAAACGTAACAGGCACTAATACTATTAATGCTGTTATGGAAACCGCAAAATCGGTTAATTCGCCGGTTATTATTCAACTGTCAAACGGCGGTGCGCAATTTTATGCAGGTAAATCTTTGGATAATTCAAAATTACAGGCTTGTATTTTAGGCGCTGTATCTGCTGCAAAACACGTGCATTTACTGGCTGAGCACTATGGTGTTGCTGTAATACTACATACAGACCATGCTGCTTTAAAGTTTTTACCATGGATAGACGGTTTATTGGATCACGGCGAAAAATTCTTTGCTGAAACCGGAAAACCTTTATTTTCATCGCACATGCTTGACTTATCAGAAGAGCCTTTGCACGAAAATATCGAAATATCAGCCAAATACTTAGTTCGTATGGCTAAAATGGGTATGACACTTGAAATTGAATTAGGTGTTACCGGTGGTGAAGAAGATGGTGTTGACAACTCTGACGTTGACAGCTCACGTTTATATACACAACCTGAGGATGTTGCTTATTCATACAAAGAGCTTTCGAAAGTAAGCCCTCGTTTTACTGTAGCAGCAGCATTTGGTAACGTACACGGTGTTTATAAACCGGGTAACGTAAAATTGCAGCCGGTTATTTTACATAACTCACAAGAGTATGTGAAGAAAGAATTTAACCTTGCTGCCGAAAAACCTATCAATTTTGTATTCCACGGCGGATCAGGTTCTACCCAGGAAGAGATAAGAGAGGCTATATCTTACGGTGCTATCAAAATGAACATTGATACTGATATGCAATGGGCGTTTTGGGAAGGTATTAAAAATTATTACCAATCAAAAGAAGCTTATCTGCAAGATCAAATTGGTAACCCTGAAGGAGAAGATTCACCAAACAAAAAATACTACGATCCACGCGTTTGGTTACGCAAAGGCGAAGAGCAATTTGTTAACAGGCTTAAAGCTGCGTTTGCAGATTTAAATTGCATTGACGTAAACAGCAAGTTATAATTTAAACTAAGGTTTAAAGGTAAAGGGCGAAAGGTAAAAGTTGGAAGATCAAATTTTGGTTTTTAATTTTTAGCTTTCGCCTTTATCCTTTCCCCTTTAATCTCAAACAAAATGGCTCATAAAATACAAGTAAGCAAAGTTACCGACCCAACCGATCTGGAAAAAGTATTTGCCGTACGCCGGGAAGTTTTTGTTGGCGAGCAAAACTGTCCGCCCGAGTTGGAATGGGAGTTTGAGGATGAATCAACCCACTTTTTAGCGCTTGTTGACGGCGAACCGGCAGGAGCCTCCAGGTGGCGTAAAACCGATAAAGGCTATAAGCTTGAACGTTTTGCCGTATTAAGCAAATACAGGGGGCTGGGAATAGGGCAGGAGCTGGTAAAGACTGTTTTAAGTGATTTGCCATCGGATGCAACTTATGTTTACCTGCATGCACAGATACAGGCTGCATCATTATACGAGAAATTTGGTTTCCAAAAAACCGGCCCCGAGTTTGAAGAAGCTGGGATAAGGCATTATAAAATGGTGCGGAAGTAATTTCGAATTTTGAATGTTTCATCATCCACCATGTCATTTCGACAAACTTGGGGTGGAAATGAGCGCGGAGTGAGGAGAAAACCTATTCAAAAGGCATTATCCGCGACTCTTGGCGCAGAAGTTTTCTCCTCGTTGTCCCCCGCTTTACCCCGCGAACTCGTCGAAATGACATGGTTTATAAAGATTCTTCTTTTTCAACCAAATATCCTAGCCGAATAATCCATCGCGTCCTTCCATTTGTCTAAATTAAGCCCCAGATGCTCATTTTGTGATCGCAGGTAACCAATTAGGTTTTCGGTGGCGATATTGCCTGTGAGCTCGTCTTTTGCCATTGGGCAGCCTCCATATCCTTTTAGTGCTGTATCAAACTTGCGGCAGCCCGCTTTATAGGCGGCATCTATTTTTGTATGCCAGGTATCAGGGGTAGAATGCAAATGAAGTCCAAAAGCAACGTATTCAAATTGCTTTAAACTTTCCATCATTTCGGTAATCTGTAGGGGTGTAGCTATACCGATAGTATCGGCAACGTAAATATCATTAACCCCAGCGGCAATAAGCTTGTCAGCCCATTTAAGGAGGGTCTCAATACTCCATTCATCGCCATAGGGGTTTCCAAATCCCATAGACAGGTAAAGCCTTAACTTTTTATTTTTGCCTGCACACAGCTTATTAATGGCGGTTACATTTTCAAAAGCTTTAGCTAAGCCAGAGTTAGCATTGCGTTGCTGAAAAGTTTCGGATATTGAAAACGGAAAACCAAGGTAAGTTATCTCCGGATGTTCAGCGGCCTCTTCGGCACCACGGTAATTGGCCACAATAGCCAGTAGCTTTGATGTTGAGTTGCTCAGGTCGAGTCTCTTCAAAACCTTGGCCGTATCCTGCATCTGGGGGATGGCTTTAGCCGATACAAAACTCCCAAAATCGATGGTGTCAAAACCAACTTGTAGCAACAAATTAATATATGCAGCTTTTACTTCGGTTGGTATAAACTGATGGAGCCCCTGCATGGCGTCGCGGGGGCATTCGGTCAGTTCAATTTTTGTTGATGCCATTTTTTAAAGGATTGCTTGGTTCCACTCAAATTTACTTTAATAGGAGTTACAATTATATTATCATTCACTTTTTGCCAGGGGTTCGTCGTCTGTGATACCCTCTTTAGTAAATGGCCTTATAATAAGGCGCGCGCCTCCGTTATAGGTTAAATAACTGCCTACCCAATTAATAAAAACAACTATCTTATTCCTGAAACCTACAAGCGAAACAAGGTGAACAAACATCCATATCATCCACGCAAAAAATCCCTGGAACTTTAATTTACCTAAATCGGCCACAGCTTTGTTACGGCCAATGGTTGCTAAAGATCCCTTGTCGAAATATTTAAATGGTTCAGTGGGTTCGCCGTTGATTAATTGGAGGATGGTTTTGGCAACATGGTTACCCATTTGTATGGCAACCTGTGCTACGCCAGGATGTCCTTTCGGCGTGTCATCGGTTATCATAGCAGCTACATCGCCTATTGCAAAAATGTTCGGTGAACCTTCAATACGCGATATGCCATCCGTTTTTATACGATTGCCCCGTACAATCAGGTCTTTTTCTATTCCGTCGGGTATGGCACCCATTACACCGGCAGACCATATCACATTTTTTGTACGGATGCTTTTTCCGTCTTCAAATTTTATTTCGCTACCGTCATAACTTTCAACCTTTACGTTTACAAGCACCTCGACGCCCATTTTGGTCAAAAAATCCTGTGCACCTTTTGAGGCCTGTTCAGACATAGACCCTAATAACCTTGGCTGAAAATCAACCAGGTAAACCTGCATGTGGTCCTTTTTAAGTTCGGGATAATCATCTGCCAAAATATTATTCCGTAATTCAGCCAATGCGCCGGCAAGTTCAACGCCGGTAGGGCCGGCGCCAACCAGCACAAAATTCAAGTAGGGCTCCCGTTCTTCCCTTGTATCTAATAGTACAGATTCCTCAATATTCTGCAATATCAGTGATCTAAGGTTAAGCGCCTCGGGGATAGATTTCATGGGCATGGCATAATGCTCAATCTCTTTATTGCCAAAGAAGTTAGTGGTCGATCCGGTTGCTATCACCAAATAATCATAAGCTATTTCGCCTATAGTGGTGTCAATGGTGTTTTTGTCCGGATTGATTTTTGCTACCTCCGCATTGCGGAAACGAAAGTTTTTGTGCCCGGCAAAGTTCTTTCTTATCGAGAAGGCGATTGAATCAGGCTCAAGGCTCCCGGTAGCTACCTGGTACAGCAGGGGTTGAAAGGTGTGGTAATTATGCTTATCTATCATCAGCACATCCACCGGTTTATCTTCAAGCTTGCGGGCAACCTGCAGGCCGCCGAAGCCGCCGCCAACAATAACTACTTTAGGGAATTTTGATTTATCTTTTGTATCCATTGCGTTCGTTTTTTTTTAATCCGGTTAGGTATATACAGTATCACAATATGTTCAAAACAAAAAAGGCCCCAAATGTTGTTTGGGGCCTTTAAATAAAATTTGTTATTTTTTATTTCAGATCTTTTTTCCCAAAGTCGATGATAACCGGAGTTGCAACGCAGATTGACGAGTATGTACCGAAACATACACCGATCAACAATGCGAATGAGAAACCACGGATAACATCGCCACCGAAAATAAACAGTACCAGCAATATCAATACTACCGTTAATGCGGTAATAATGGTACGGCTTAATGTATTGTTAATCGCATCGTTAATTACTGTTTTAGGATCATCAGTTTTTGCATGATGAAGACTCAGGAATTCACGGATACGGTCAAACACCACCACAGTATCATTAATAGAGTAACCAATAACGGTAAGTATAGCCGCAATGAATGACTGGTCAATATCAAGCGGGAACGGCAGAATATTTTTAAATAATGAGAAGAACGATAATACCATCAAGGCATCATGCGCGGTAGCAACCATCGCTCCTAAACTAAACTGCCATTTACGGAACCTGATAAGGATATAAGCCGAAATAATAATGATGGCAAAAATAACCGTTAAAGCAGCAGACTTTTTAAGTCCGTTAGCTATAGTAGGGTCAACTTTTTGTGAGCTTACTATGTTGGCTTTAGTAATAGCTGTTTGCGGGTTAGTGCTTAATGATTTTATAAGCGCAAGTCTTACTTTTTCATCACCATTTGGTGTGTTATCATTAATAAGGTATTTGGTTGTAACACTTAATTTATCAGTACCAAAGGTTTTAACCTCATTACCCTCGCCCAAATCTCTGTCAACTATTTTACGAACATCTTCAGTAGTAATATTTTGGTTGTTGAATTTGATAATGTAGTTATGGCCGCCAACAAAATCAACACCGTAGTTAAAGCCTTGTGTAGCCATTGAAATTAAACCGGCTAAAATAAACAGACCAGAGAAGGTATAGAATTTAAAACGGTTTTTAACAAAAGCGTAATTAGCGTTTTTAAAGGTATGTGAGCTCCATGGATGTGAGAATTTAATATCCCATCCTTTTTCAAGCATGTATTCAAAAATCAATCTCGAGATCAGTAATGAACAGAACAATGAAGTGATGATACCGATCATTAAGGTGATAGCAAATCCCTGAATGGTTCCGGTACCGAAAAGGTAAAGGATTAAACCGGTTAGGAACGTACTGATGTTTGAATCCAGAATTGATGATAAAGCATGTTTAAAGCCATCACTAACCGCAATACGGATTGATTTTCCGAGGGCAAGTTCTTCACGCACACGTTCGTAGATCAATACGTTGGCATCAACCGAGATACCTAAGGTAAGCACAATACCTGCAACACCCGGCATAGTTAATACAGCACCAAGGCTGGTTAACACACCCATAAGGAAGAAGATATTGATAATAACCGCAACTACCGCTACAGTACCGGCACGGTTGTAATAAGCAATCATAAATACAAGTACTACCAGCAAACCTACAAGGCTTGATAGTAAACCTGCGCTGATAGCTTCCTGACCTAATGACGGGCCTACAACAGCTTCGGCCACAATGCGGGCTGGAGCAGGTAAGCGACCGGCTTTTAAAACATTGGCTAAATCTTTAGCTTCTTCTACACTGAAGCTACCCGAAATTGATGAAACACCGCCTGCAATTTCGTTTTGAACAGTAGGAGCCGAATAAACGTTATCATCCAATACAATGGCGATAGATTGTTTGTTATTTGCGTCAGCAGCGGCAGCAGCAGTTACGGTGCGCCATTTTTGGGCACCATCTGAGTTCATTACCATTACTACTTCAGGGCTTCCTTTTGGGTCAACATCATTATGTGCATCGTTAATCACGTCACCAGCCAGTACAGGGCCGTTTTCGGCTCCGGCTAATTTGATGGCGTACAATTCAAATAATTTTGTTTTATCAGCAGGTTTTACCGACCAAAGGAATTTCATGCTTTGCGGTATAGATGCTTTTACATCAGGGCTACGTAAATAGCTATTGATTTTAGCAGTGTCTTTAATTTCGGCATGACCAACAATTGGGCCACGGCCATATTCAGGTTGTCCATTCTGACCCTGAAATATCATCGGCCTTAAAATATTGAACAATGGATTTTGTTCAGCCTGTGATTTGTTGCCTGCTAACGCAGAAGTGTCTTTGCCGCTTTTCTGAACCTTGTTTAATAAAGCTAAGCCTCCTTTTGTAGTATCTTTTTTAGCTGTTTCAGCAGCAGCAACAGATGCAGTCTTTGTAGTGTCTTTTTTGGCCGCTTTAATTTTTGCAGCTATAAGGCTGTTTACATTTGACAGTACCTGGAATGCCTGGCTGTTATCAAAAGTTTGATAGAATTCAAGCTTTGCAGTACCTGATAATAATTTACGAACGCGATCCGGTTCTTTTACACCTGGTAATTCAATTAATATACGGTCGGTACCTTTTTGTAACTGGATGTTTGCATTAGCAACACCAAATTGGTCAATACGGGTATTCAGGATCGTGTATGATTGCTGTACCGCTACACTTGCCTGATCCTTCAGGTAAGATTCAACTTCTGCATTGGTAGCATTGAACTTTAAGTGGTCCTGATTATCTTTTGTTGAAAAGATGGCTGCTAACTTTCCGTTGGGGTTCAGTTTTTCGTACTCATTAACAAACAAGGTAATGTAATCTGTTTGGTTAGTAACCGCATCAGTTGTTGCGGCTGCTAAAGCCTGGTTAAACACCGGATCAACATTATTGTTAGATAATTTTTTAACCAGCTCGTTCAACGAGATCTGCATGGTTACACTCATACCACCCTCAAGATCCAAACCTAAAGCAAGCTCTCTTTGTTTAACGTATTGGTAATCGTGTTTTAGTAACGGATATACCGGTTGTGTAGCAATTGAATCCAGATAAGATTTTACTTTAGCAGTATCACCCTTGGCGTAAGCCCTGGCATCATTCTCAACCTTATGGGCTACCCAAGTAAATGAAAGCTGGTATAAGCACACGATTGCCAGCAATATGGCGAAAAATTTAACAACCCCTTTACCTTGCATTTTGAATTAGAATATGTAATTAATTAGTTTATAAGCATTTTAAATAAGACGGCAAATCTAACAAAATTTCCTAACCACGAAATTTTTAATTAAAAAACTGCTATTTACTTGAGAAATATGCGTGGAGATTAGTGATTGGAGGTTAGAGGTTAGGTATTTGATTTGCGTTAAGTAGTTATAAATAAGTAAATTGTATTATGTAGCGAATGGGTGGTTTAAACTCTATTGTTAGTAAAAAAAAGAATCCATTGGCGTCAGCAATCTCAATATTCTTTGGCAAATGGCTGGTTTTACACTATTCACCCAAAAATAAGCCTCTAATCTCCGGCCTCTAACCTCTAATCACCAACCTCCAATCACTAAAAGCGCTCATAAGTGATGAAAGAATAAGGTATCAGGTTTTTTTCATCGGGCTGATGATCTTCACGATAGACCTCTTTCCATTCTTCTTTTGAAATTTCAGGGAAAAAGCTGTCGGCCTCAAATTCTTTATGTACAATGGTTAAGTAAATACGATCAGTTAGTTTTAAGGCCTGTTTGTAAATTTCGGCACCTCCAACAATAAAAACTTCCTCTTCGTTTGCACACAAAGCCAGTGCAGCTTCAATTGAGTTAACCACTTCGCACCCTTCAATAGCTATTTCCTGCCGGGTAATAATAATATTGCGCCGCTTAGGAAGCGGCCTGCCTACCGACTCATAGGTTTTGCGACCCATAATAACCGTGTGCCCGGTGGTTATTTCTTTAAAGTGCTTCAGGTCGTTTGGCAAATACCAAAGCAGTTTGTTGTCTTTGCCTATGGCATGGTTTTCTGATATGGCTACTACTATGGTTACTGTCATTTGATCTTTTGCTAATTTTACGTTTTTGATAGAAGCCAAAGCCTTATTTCATCAAATCTTATTTTACCCATGCTGGCATCAATAACCATTTGATATTTTTCTTCCATGTTTGATTTAATGACGATGCCGTTTTTAAACAACAGGAGTTTCATCAATACATAAGCCACCCGTTTATTACCATCAACAAATGGATGATTGATAATTAGACTTTCAAATAGCGCGGCAGCTTTATCGATAGGCGTTGGGTATAAATCAACATTGTCAAAAGTTGCATACGGACGGTTTAGTGCTGCGTCCAATCCACCTTCGTCCCTTATGCCTTTACTGCCTCCAAACTTTTCAATTAAAACGTTGTGAATATAGTTTGCCGTTTTGCGATCTATCATCGAGCGAGCTTTTCGAGTAGTTCTTTATCCTCTGTTAAAGTTTGCTTCATGAATTTTGCCAGCTCAATATTTTCTGCTGATTGTTTTTGCAGTTCTTTTAAATAATCCAATACCTCAGGCAAAACATTTTCAGGAACCTGATCAAGTGTCTTTTGTATCTCGGTTTTTAATTGAATCGTGGTCATAATGCAAAATTACATTTTTCTGATTTAACAATTACACCGCCACTGCCGCCTTAATATGTGGCCAGGGATCGTAATTCTCAAGCTCAAAATCCTCAAACTTAAACTGAAAAATATCTTTAACCTCCGGATTTATCTTCATGGTTGGCAAAGGCCTTGGCTCGCGGCTTAACTGCAGGTTGGCCTGTTCCAAATGGTTATTGTAGATGTGGGCATCGCCAAAAGTATGTATAAAGTCGCCATAGTCCAGATCGCATACCTGGGCCATCATCATGGTGAGCAGGGCGTAGGAAGCGATGTTAAAAGGAACGCCCAAAAATATATCTGCACTGCGTTGATACAACTGGCAGGATAGTTTTCCTTTCAACTCTCCTTTTGCGGCATTTGCAGGTTCAACATAAAACTGAAACAAGCTATGGCAGGGTGGCAGCGCCATTTGGTTAACATCAGCAACGTTCCATGCCGAAACCATCATGCGGCGCGAATCAGGATTGTTTTTTATTTGGTTTACCACCTGCGTAATTTGGTCGATATGGCCGCCATCAGGTTTTGGCCACGATCGCCATTGATAACCGTAAACCGGCCCCAGGTTGCCATCAGCATCAGCCCATTCGTCCCAGATGCGTACGCCGTTGTCTTTTAAATATTTGATATTGGTATCGCCGCTTAAAAACCAGATCAACTCGTGAATGATTGATTTAAGATGCAGTTTTTTTGTGGTCACCATAGGGAAACCGTCCTGCAGGTTAAAACGCATCTGGTAGCCAAATACGCTAAGCGTACCTGTTCCGGTGCGGTCGTGTTTTTGAGCGCCGGTTTCCATCACATGTTGCATCAGGTCGAGGTACTGTTTCATTTTATTTATTTAGAAGATTAACGAGCAGTGCAAAGCTAAATATTTTTTGATGTTTGTAATTGCCATGAAGTGGTGCAAGTTTTAAACAGTGGACCTTGTGTGGGGCTTTAATGTTGATAATACATCGCCCTCGGATGCCAAAATAGCCGAAACTGTTTACTGAATCCATTTTTATACGGTAAAAGGGTTTTAAGGCGTCATGAAAAAAGGCAGTTAACGCCCTAAACACGTTTAAGGCGTGATAGAAAAGTGCCGTTTAACGCCCTAAACGCATTTAGGGCGTGATAAAATTTACAACTTAACGCCCTAAACGGGTTTAGAGCGTGATAAAAATTCACCAATTAACGCCCTAAACGGGTTTAGAGCGTGATAAAAAGAATAGTTGTTTGTTTTTAACGTATTGTAAATAAGGTAGTTGAATGATATCTGTTGAAAAACGGATCAAAAATCACTCGCTAAATTACGCCGACGTAGATATTATTAACAGACTAAGAAGTGGGTCCGAATATTTTGGGGGTATCCCGTTTATACAAATATACCAAATTTAAAGGATTTATTAAAGCCTCATCCCACCCCGCTGCCTGTGTCCTCACAGCCTGCTATCCCAGCCATTCCAAAGTCCCATTAAAATAATCTATTTTTGCCAGTCGTCGGCTTCCCGAATAAATAAGCCGTGTATTTGTTTCTATATGATCATATTTCCGAATGCAAAAATTAATATCGGCCTCAACGTAATTGAACGCCGCCCGGACGGTTACCATAACCTGGAAACCGTTTTTTATCCCATTAACATTAAAGATGCACTCGAAATAGTAGAAGCGGACACGCTGAGTTTTGAATCAACCGGGTTGGACATCCCGGGCAGGGTAGAGGACAACCTTTGCGTACAAGGATACCATCTGTTAAAAAAAGATTTTGACCTACCCCCGATAAGCATCCATCTGCACAAACATATTCCTATTGGAGCAGGCTTGGGTGGGGGATCGGCTGATGCCGGATTTTTTATCAAACTGCTCAACCAAAAATTCGACCTCGGCCTTAGCGACGGCCGCATGATGGATTACGCCCGCAAGCTTGGGGCCGATTGTGCATTTTTTATTCAAAATAAACCCATGTTTGCTTTTGAAAGGGGTGATGAGTTTGAAACCGTAAGACTCGACCTTTCCAATTATAAAATTGTGCTGGTTATGCCGCCTGTGCATGTTTCAACCAGCGAGGCCTACGGCGGTGTAAAACCTGCGCCCGTTAAGCAATCGTTAATGGAACTGATAGCTTTGCCGGTAACTGAATGGAGAACCCATATCAAAAATGATTTTGAAATATCAGTGTTTAAAAATCATCCATCTATCCGCGGAGTAAAGGCAGCACTTTACGAAGCCGGCGCCCTTTATGCCAGCATGAGTGGGAGCGGAGCCTCCGTTTTTGGAATTTTTAACCAAACGCCCGATTTGAGCAGCCTTGAGGGGGATAATCAGGTGTTTTATTAGAATTTCGGAAGTCGGATGTTCGATTTCGGATTTGAGTTTTGTAAATTTTGTAAATACTAACTTAAAGTCAGTTCAATATAAAGTATTGTTGCCTCATCCCAACACTTCTCCAAAGAAGAAGGGTTATAAACGAATAGAAATATATTCCATTGAAAGTCAAAGTCCTCTCCTTTGGAGAGGATTTAGGTGAGGCCAAATCTCAAATTCCAACTTCACGATAAATCCGAAATCGAACATCCGACTTCCGAAATCAAAGCCCTGCATCCTCGGTTGCCCCACGGCTTATACCCTCGGTCCAGTCGGCCTCGCCCCAACCTTTGGCTACGGCGGTTAATAAGCGGTTGTGAACAACTGTAGCAATAGGCATGGGCGATTCACTCGTTTGCGATAGTTTAAACGCCAGACGGGCGTCCTTATAGCCTAATTTTGATTTAAAGCCCACCGGCTCGTATTGCTTGTTTGCAATCAGCTTTCCATAGTTTTGGAAGATAGGTGCATTGAAAAGTGTTGAACCAAAAAACTCGGCCACCTTTAAACGATCAATCCCATTTTTTTCGGCAACGGTATAAGCCTCGGCCATCATCTCCATCGAAGCCATGATCATAAAGTTGCCCGCAATTTTTACAACGTTGGCAGCTCCCGCACCTTCACCAAAATCAATTACGTCCTGACCCAGGTTTTCCAGTATTGGTTTAGCCATATCTTTTGCATGCTGACTGCCCGATACGCAGATCCATAATTTTTTTGCAGCCGCGGCTTCGGGCCTCCCAAACACCGGCGATGCCAGGTAATGATTTCCCGCCTTCTCATGATGCTTAGCAAGCAGTTCCGAGGTCTCGGGCGAGATGGTGCTCATAGAAATATGCAGGCTGTTTTTGGGTAGCTTTTTTAGGATGCCCTCTTCGCCGGTAACGGTGTGTTTTAAAACCTCATCATCCGATACCATGGTGATGATGGCGTGTACACCGTCCGCAGCATCGGCGGGTGTTTTGCATATCGTTATAGAGGCTGCATCGAGCTCATTAGCTTTTGAAATAGTGCGGTTAAAAACCTGCAGGTGATACCCGGCAGCGATAAGGTTTTTGGCCATATTGAGGCCCATGTTTCCAAGTCCTATAAATCCTATTTTGTTGCTCATGGTATTAACTGATGTAATCTTTATCCTCGTTACTTAGTGTATTGGTTTTATGGTCGCTATCATTGTCGTCGCCAAGGCGTTTAACTTTTTTAGGCCGCCCAACCAGTATGCCTAAAATAAAACCAATGATGGCCACAATGGCAAGCGCAATAAGTTTTGACAGGTAGAAAGTTGCCCATAAAAATTCAAAAGCTACCTTCCCTGTGTTTTGCATCAGGATCGCTGTGAGCAGCACGGTGATGAGGATGATAATAATTGTTTTGATCCGCATGATATTTCAATTTAACATTTATTACAATATCAGGTTTTTTAATGTGGAATAAAAATGCAATCACATTTTAACAGGGAACATAACATGATTTTTTTCGCCTGCGGGGACGTTAAAATAGTTCAGGCAGATTTCGGAGTTTTTAAATTCTGGAAGGAGGAGGGGAGTCGTTTTTGCTTTTTGATTTAGCAAACAGCTTTTAAAAACATCATTCTGCAAAATCACTCTTTACAACATCTGATCACGTTTTTGTATTTTAATAGTCTTGCCTTGTTTCAGGATTGCGCCTCTCCACTGGTTCTGAATGATTAACTCGTTTTATATCGGAACGAGAAGCCCGGTAAATTATCACATAAACAGATTTTGTATACCATCCCCTATTTAATAACGATTTGTGAAAAATGATATTAAAGCAATTTCAGTACACTAACTAATGCTTAATATCAGTATTTATCGATTTTGAATTTAATCTTTAGTTAAGGCCGGTAATGTGCTTGATTTATAATGCTATAATGGCTTATTTTAGGTGTGTTTTTACCGATTGCTAAAAGTATTGGTATTTTGAAATTTTGGATGTTTAACATATCTAAACTAATTATTTTTATAAACCATGTTAGTAATTGATTATTAGTTAAATATAAATATTAATAAATAACCATTTATTAATATTTCTTTGTTTTAAGCCTGCTGAAAAATGCGAAATTCCGGATTGTTGATATGTTATTTATTAAACCGATTAGGTACACTTATAGCGAAGAGGCTATTTCGCCTCTACTGCATTGAAATTTGGAGTGAAGTATTTGAGTATGCCCCGCAATATGGAGCGCTTATAGGGGCTCTAAAATGCCAGATTTCGGATAGCTTGCTTCGCCCCTACCCGACGGGGTGACACAGAAAGTTTAATAATAAGCACCCTTTTTAAACCTTAAATGGAATATAAAAAGCTTTAACAGGGCAATATCTGTTTAAAAAGAGGATGATTTTATTGACGGCTTTTACGCGCAGCGAGGCGCTTCTTTGTAACCGGGAAGAGCATTATTGTTGATAGGATAACGATAGCACCTACCCAAAAACCGGTGGTCATTTTGTTCAGATTTCCAAAAACAAAGAAGGCGATAATGATACCATAAACGGGCTCCAGATTGGTAACCAATGCCACCCTGAATGCCGAAAGTTCGCGCATAACATGCACGCCTATTACATAAGCCAGCGAGGTACAAATGGTTCCTAATATAATCAGGTATATGATATCGGTATGGGTTGGAATGATAGATGTGGTAAATCCGCGGGTGATAAAAAGATAGATGCTGATCCAAAAAAATGCTCCGGATAACTCGTAAAATGCGATCACCGGCGCATGGTGACGCTGCACCAGTTTTGAGTTAACAATAGTAAATAGGCTTGCCAGGATAGCGCTCAATAGCCCCACTATAATGCCCTTAGTGTATTGTGTTTCGAATTTAAATATCAAAACTATACCCAATATAATAAGTACGCCCGATAAAATTTCGAGTTTTGAAATACGTGTTTTATTGATCAGCGGCTCAAGAATAGCAGTGAATAAAGTGATGGACGAGAGGCAAACCAGGGCCACCGGAACGGTAGATAATTTGATGGAAGCAAAGAATAAGATCCAATGCCCACCCACCAACGCGCCTGTTAAAACTAGCTTTAAAAATGAATTTTTGTTAACCTTAAAGGGCGTTTTAGTAATAATAAAATACAGGAATAATGATATCAATGCAATGATTACGCGGTACCATACTAAGCTAACTGCAGGAATAGAAATAAGCGATCCGAGGGTGCCGGTGAAGCCCCATATCATAACCGTAAAATGAAGCAATAACAGGTTTTTATTTAACAGCGGATGGCTTGTTTTAAACATTATTTAGGCGCCTTTAAAAGTAAATAATACCCAACAATACCAAATATTACGTTGGGAATGCAGACGGCTATTAACGGCGGAAGACTCCCTTTTACGGCAAATACGAACGCAAAACGACCAACAACGATATATGTAAAACACAAAAATATACCTATCCCAAGTGGCAATCCTATCCCCCCGCGCACCTTTCTGGATGATATGGAAACCCCGATAAGGGTAAGTACATAAGATGATAACGGATATATAAAACGCTGGTATTTTTCGTAAAGCATCTCCTTTAAAGCGCCGGTTCCCCTTGTTTTTTCCTTTTCAATATCGCGGTTCAGCAAGCTCGTTGACATAGCCGAATAGGCATTGTCATAAACAATAAAGTCAGTGGGCCGCATGTCTAATACCGTGTCTTTAGTACGCCCCTTGCTATCGTACCATCTCTCTTTTAAACCATTAACATATTTAATAGAGTAGTCTTTTATGGTCCAAACCCGCTTTAACGAGTCATAAGAAATAGAGCTTGCCAACCATTTTTCTCTGAGCTTGTCACCGTCAAATTTCTCCATAATAAACTCATAGCCGGTGTGTACAGTGTTATCGTAGTTCTGCAGATATACAAAGGTATGCTTGTCAAGTTGTATGTGTACTTCGCTTTTGGTAGGGTCATCGCCATTAAACTGGTGCGAGTTTTCAAAAGTAATTTTAAGCCTGTTTGTAAAAGGTATAAGGTAAACGTTTGCAAAAAACGATACGATAAATATCAAGGTTGCGCATACAAAATAAGGCCTCAAAAAGCGATTAAAACTGGCCTTTCCGCTCAAAATAGGCACTATCTCTGTTTGGTTGGCCATTTTAGCCGTAAAGAATATCACCGCCAGGAAATTAATCAGCGGCGACAGCAAATTCATATAAAAGGGGATAAACCCAGCATAATATTTAAAGGCTATTTCATACAGGGTAGAGTGGTTTTTAAGGAAATTGTCCAGGTGTTCTGATATATCAAACACCACGGTTATTATTACAAATAAGCCCAGGGTAAACACAAACGTACCCAGGTATTTTTTAATAATATACCAATCAATAACTTTTAAATATCTGTCTAAAATAGCTTTCATTTACAGCCTTTGTCCTAAACGGTTAACCATTATTTTTTTCCAGTTATAAAATTCGCCGGCTATAATTTTTTCACGGGCCTCTTTTACCAGCCACAGGTAAAAATGCAGGTTATGTAATGTAGCTATCTGCGCACCCAAAATTTCGCCCGAATGTATTAAATGGCGTAAGTACGCTTTATTATATACCTTATCGGCAAACAGATCACTGTTTTCTTCGATGGCCGAAAAGTCGTTTTTCCACTTCTCATTTTTTATGTTGATAATGCCGTCTTTAGTAAAGAGCATACCGTTTCTGGCATTTCTGGTTGGCATTACGCAATCAAACATATCAATTCCCAAAGCAATATTCTCTAATATATTAACCGGCGTTCCAACGCCCATTAAATAACGTGGTTTTTGCTCCGGTAATATATTACATACAACTTCGGTCATGGCGTACATCTCTTCGGCGGGCTCACCAACTGATAAACCGCCAATAGCGTTACCCTCGCGCTCGAATGAGGCAATTACCTCTGCCGATTTGATCCGCAGATCTTTATAAACAGAGCCCTGTACAATGGGGAACAATGTTTGGCTATAGCCATATTTAGGTTCTGTGCTGTCAAAACGGTCGCAGCAGCGCTTAAGCCAGCGGTGTGTCATCTCAATCGAGCGCCGGGCATAGCCATAGTCGCAAGGATAGGGCGTACATTCATCAAAGGCCATTATAATATCAGCGCCTATAATGCGCTGCACATCCATCACATTTTCGGGCGTAAACAAGTGTTTTGACCCATCAATATGCGACCGGAAGGTAACGCCTTCTTCCTTAATTTTTCTTACTTCGGTTAATGAGTACACCTGGTAACCGCCGCTATCGGTAAGTATAGGACCGTCCCAGCCGTTAAATTTATGCAAGCCACCGGCACTTTCAAGGGTATTTAATCCTGGCCTTAAATATAAATGGTAGGTATTGCCCAGTATAATCTGTGCTTTAATATCGTTTTTAAGCTCGTGCTGATGTACTGCCTTCACTGTTCCTGCTGTGCCAACAGGCATAAAAATAGGCGTTTGTATGGTGCCGTGATCGGTGGTGATCTCGCCCGCCCTGGCTTTTGAGAGCGGGTCTTGTGCTGTTAAGTTAAATTTCATTTGTAAGGATGCAAAAATAACAATTTGATTGTACCGATTTTAAAAAGATTGCAGCGATTATTGGCAATGTTTTTAGGCAAAAAATTGAGTTTTTGATGCTTATAGAACATTAACGCAAAGTATTACTTAAAATATTATATAAACCATTTAAACTTTACATTTTTTTTACTTACTTTAAGGTTTATAACTTATTACAATTTATTACAACCAAATCCCGCTGATTTTTAACAAATTTGTGGGAATTATTTAAACTGGTTTTGGAAACATATATTCGAGAGGCACTCTTCATTCTATTTCAAATTTGTTTTATTGTTCAGCTATATTTCCTCGTAAATAATCAAAGCAGACTTAAAGAGTATAAGCAGCCCGATGAATTGCCGCAAGTAAAACTTCCCATTTCTGTAATCATCAGCGCACGTAACGAAGCAGAAAATTTAACCGAAAACCTGCCTGTTATAATGGCGCAGGATTATCCGGATTTTGAGGTAGTAGTTATAAATGATTGCTCTTATGATGGCTCGGACGCTATTTTGGAGGCCTTTGCCGAAACTTATCCGCGCTTAAAAGTTGTTACCATAAACGAGCACGATCGCTTTAAAACCGGTAAAAAGTTTGCTTTAACGCTCGGTATAAAAGCCGCAAAAAACGAACATCTTTTATTTACCGATGCTGATTGCACGCCCGATTCGGTGCATTGGATAACCCGGATGGCTGCAGATTTTAAGCCGGAAGCCCAAATTGTACTTGGTTACTCGCCTTATAATAAAGGCCGTGGGTTATTAAACTATTTCGTACGTTTTGAAACCATCCGGTCGGCTATAAACTATCTTTCAGCCGCTATAAACGGCGATGCTTATATGGGCGTTGGGCGTAATTTGGCCTATACAAAAACCCTGTTCTTTTCAGTAAAAGGCTTTGCTGCCCACATGCACGTAATGTCTGGCGATGATGATCTGTTTGTAAATCAAAACGCCACTTCGGATAATACCGTTATAGAAATACATCCCGAAGCATTCACTTTTACCACTGCAAAAACATCCTTTTCGGCTTGGGTGAGGCAAAAGAAACGCCACATGGGCGCCGGTAAATTGTATAAAAAAAGGCATAAAAGAGCGTTGGGTTTGGACGCAGCAAGCGGATTTCTGTTTTATATATTACTAACATTATGCTTAGTTTTCAACTTTGAACCCTTGTTAGCATTGGGTTTGTTTATGTTTAGATTGATTTTTCAGTTTATCATCTATAGTAAGTTATTTAAGCGCCTTGGTGGTAAAGATTTGCTATGGTGCTTGCCGTTTTTTGATATAATGTATTACACATATTTAAATACTTTTGGTTTGATAGGAACTTTTACAAAAACTACTCAATGGAAATAAATTCGAATTTTACAGAGAACGCAAAAAACGATTTTCACCTGGTTGTTAAAGCCCGGCAAGGCGATCAAAAGTCGTATGCCGATTTGATGCACAGGTATAAAGATTCTATTTATTTTATGGTGCTTAAAATGGTAAACAACAAAGAGGATGCAATGGACCTTACCGTTGAAACCTTTGCCAAGGCATTTGAAAAGTTAGAAAAATATCAGCCCGATTATGCTTTCAGCACCTGGCTGTTTAGGGTAGCCACCAATAACTGTATCGATTTTATCCGCAAAAAGAAACTGAATACTATGTCAATCCATGGTATGATGGATGAGGATGGTGAAGAAAAACAATTACAGATAAAGGCCGATGTATTGAACCCCGAAGAAACCTCGATTAAAAAACAGCAAACACAGGAACTGAAATTACTGATTGAAAGTTTGCCGCCCCGTTACCGTAATTTAATTACTTTGCGTTACTTTGATGAACTTTCTTATGAAGAGATTGCCCAACAGCTCGACCTGCCTTTAGGCACCGTTAAAGCCCAGCTGTTTAGGGCGAGATACTTGCTTGGAAACATCATTAACCGTTTTAACAGGGATGACATCTGATCTGATACTTAAATATTTCCCCTCACTTACTGCATCACAAATAGAGCAGCTAAACCGCTTGCCCGAATTATATAGTTTTTGGAACAACCAGATCAATGTAATATCCCGTAAGGACATCGACTTGTTGTATGAACGGCATGTGCTGCATTCGCTCGGCATAGCAAAAGTAATTACCTTTTTGCCTGGCGAAAAGATTTTGGATGTAGGTACCGGAGGAGGTTTTCCAGGCATCCCTTTAGCCATATTATTCCCCGAAACACAATTTCATTTGGTTGATTCTATCGGGAAAAAGATAAAAGTTGTTCAGGAAGTTGCTAAAGCGCTCGAACTAAAAAACGTAACCGCCACGCACCAACGAGCCGAAGAAATAAATACCAGGTTTAACTTTATTGTTTCTCGCGCCGTTACCCGACTCAGCGAGTTTTATCCATGGATAAGGGGCAAGTTTGATACTAACTCCAAAAACACTTTACCCAACGGAATCCTGTACCTAAAAGGCGGCGATTTAACCGAAGAAATTACCGAATCAGGCTTAAAAGTTAAACAATATCACCTCAAAGATTACTTTACCGAAGAGTTTTTTGAAACTAAGCAGGTGATTTATATAAAAGGGTAGTAAATGTGCGGATGTGCAGATTTTTGATGTGCAAATGCTTGTGTTTTTTCATCTGCGCATTTGCACATAATTCCCACGTCCAATAATCATTAATATTATTTTATCCACATATCCGCACATTACTTCATCCGCACATCTGCACATCCGCATATCTGCACATTCCTTCATCCGCACATTAATTTCATCCGCACATTTGCATATCCGCACATTTGCACATTAATTTGTAGCATGTCATTACACCACCAGGTTGCCTTAACCTTCGTTAAAAACATCGGACCTACATTGGCCAAATCATTAATCAGTTATTTTGGGGATGCCGAAACTGTTTTTAATGCTTCCAAAGCCAAAATGCTTAAAGTACCCGGGATTGGCGAAAAAACAGTGGCCCAGCTAAATTTTTCGGAGGCACTATCAAAGGCAGAAGCTGAACTAAAATTCATCGAAAAAAATAATGTCAATGTTCTTTTCTACACAGATGCCGCATATCCTAAAAGATTAAAAAACTGTAACGACTCGCCCATACTATTATATACCCAGGGCAATGCCAATTTAAACGCACAGCATGTTATCAGCATTGTAGGTACACGTAACGCAACCGAATATGGCAAACAGCTATGCAGGCAATTGGTAGAAGAGCTACAGCAATACAACATATTAATAGTAAGCGGGCTTGCATTAGGTATCGACGTTGCCGCACACAAAGAATGTATTAAAGCAAATGTACCTACATTGGGCGTGCTTGGGCATGGATTGGATAGGATATACCCGAGCCAAAATCGTTCAACCGCCGATAAAATGCTGGAAAACGGTGGTTTAATAACCGAGTATCCATCAGGTACTATCCCCGACAGGGAGAACTTCCCACAGCGCAATCGTATAGTAGCCGGGATTGCAGATGCAACGGTTGTAATAGAAGCCAGTGTAAAAGGCGGCGCATTAATCACCGCCGAAATTGCAAATTCATATAATCGTGATGTTTATGCTTTTCCGGGTAGGATAGGAGATGAGTTTTCTGAAGGTTGTAATTTCCTGATCCGCAATAATAAAGCAGGCTTGCTTACCTGCGCGGCAGATTTAGCTTACAGCCTTAGTTGGGAGAAAATAGATGTTGCAAAGCCTGTAATTGAGCAGTTTATGCTTCCAATTGATCTCACCAGTAATGAGCGGCTGATATTTGACATCCTGCAACAGCAAAAAACACCTTTGGCTATTGACGATCTTACCATCAAAGCCAACATGCCCACAAGCCAATTAGCCATGAATCTGCTTAATTTAGAAATGCAGGGCTACATCAAATCATTACCTGGGAAAACGTATGTTATTAGAAGTTGAAGTTAGTGATTAGAGGTTGAAGATAAGAGATTAGGTGTGCTCAAAAGTTTGAAGTACGAGGCGCATTAGTCAATAATCATTGTGTTTTAACTAGCCTCCAATCACTAATCTCCAACCTCTAAAACTCACTCCTTAGGCGAACTATAATACACCAGTTTCCCGGTATCGCCGCTTATAGATGCCCAGTCGTCTGTTTCAAAATCAATAACGGCTACGGTGCTGGTGTGTACTTCCCGGGTTTCGCCGGTTAAGTAATAAAGTATTTGTGCCACGCCGGGGTTATGGCCCACAATAGCTATAAAGTCGTAATCGTCAGAGAGTTTATTAATTGCCTTAAGCCATGTTTGCTGGCTGGCCTCATAAATGGATTTATTTATTGCAGCATCAGGCAACGATAAATGGTCTGCAAAAATTTCGGCAGTTGTTTTGGTGCGTAGTGCCGGGCTTGTAATTATTACCTGCGGTATAATGCCGTTGTCTCTTATTCTGTCAGCCATAAAGGCTGCATCCTGCATGCCGGTATATTTTAACGGCCTGTCTATATCTTTACCGGCAGTATCTTTTTCTGCTTTGGCATGACGGATAAGTAACAACTTTTTCATTAAACAATGTGTTTTACAGATAAATTACCGGCCACCAGGCAGCGCTATTAATAGCTGATTCGCTCAATTACTACAGATGGTTAGACATGCTAAAAATAAAGAAAACAGCAGCAATAAAAACGTTTCCGGTTAAAATGTTATCAACATACAAACCATCTCTGAATAAACAACTTCCACTGGGTTTTAGTTTTTATTTATTGATGTTTTATTTGAATTATTAGCGAAATCAACAATGATATTTTCCGGCAAATCATTCATACATTTAAAATGCCCGAGCGGACATTTTTCCAGCCCGAACTTGGAGCATGGGCGGCAGGAAAGGTCGATCCCGGCAACTAAGACCTCTTTTACTTTATAGGGTTGAACGCCCAATAATTCGGGTACGGTGCCACCCCAAATAGACGCTATGGGCGTATCAAAAGCTTCTGCAATATGAGTTAAGCCGGTATCAAACCCAATAACATTAATGGCTTTTGATACCAGGAATACCGATTCATCAAGCGTTGTTATGCCGCAGGCATTGTAAACATTTGTAGCTGCTGCGGCAATTTCTTCACCGTTGGCTTTAACATCATTGCCGCCAAGCAATACAACAGGGTGGTTTATTTCGCGACATATCTTAATGATTTTTTCATTGGGCATCCGCTTGGTAAAATGTGTTGCCCCAATAATAAATACTACAAAGTTATTTTGATGCGAGGAGGGAAGCAAATCTTTTAACTGATGATCTGCCTTTATATAATAGTCAATAGGCTGCTCGTCATTTACTACCCCTAAAAAGGTAACCGTTTGCATATAACGCTCAACCAAATGCACCGGAGGAACCAGTTTAAGTTTAAATTTTAAGCTGAGCCACTTACGCAAACGTTGTTTTTTGTAGGTTGATGACTTTACGCCAACTTTTAATTTGATTAAAGTTGTGCGTAAGTTATTATGCAGATCAATAATGTAGTCGTACTTTTCTGCCTTTATCTCGCTTATGGTTTCTGATAGCGTTTGCTTTAATAAAAGCAGTTTATCGACATAAGGATTGTTATCATAGATATATTTAAAAGCAGGCTTGGTGAGGAAATGGATCTCGGCATCAGGCAGCTGTTTTTTTAAGCAACGCACAACAGGCGTAGTGTAAATAATATCGCCCATCGAGCTGAAACGGATCACCAATATTTTCATTCCGGCTTAATCAAATCTGATTTCTTATTTTCTGTATAATGGAGGTTGATGAATATCCCTCAACAAAGTTAATGGTTTTTACCTCGCCGCCGTTGGCTATAACTTCTTTGGCTCCTACAATATTTTCAACCGCATAATCGGCCCCTTTTACCAATATATCGGGCAATAAGGTGCTGATAAGGTTAAGCGGAGTATCTTCTTCAAACACCGTTATAGCATCCACAAAAAAGAGAGCCGCCAGCAACGCCGCCCGGCTGTTTTGATCGTTTACCGGCCTGCTATCGCCCTTTAAACGCTTTACTGAGCTATCGGCATTTAAGCCAATAATGAGTTTATGACCCAATTCGGCTGCTTTGGCCATATAGGTAATATGGCCGATGTGCAGCAAATCAAATACTCCATTGGTGAAAACTACCTTTTTACCCTCCTTTTGCCATTGCGAAACAGTGGCTTTAAGCGATGAAAGGTCACTTATTTTATTTAATAGCGTTTTTTCTATATCGCTTCTCATAGTGTTTTTTTATACTTTTCAGACGTACGAGTCTTTAAGACTTCGTACGTCTTGCTCGTAAGTCTTTTAAATATTAAAACAATTCGTCAACCGCTTTGCAAAGTATATGACCAATTAGTATATGCATTTCCTGTATGCGTGCAGTGATGTCAGACGGCACAATGATATTCAGATCACAAAGACCATTCATTTTGCCGCCATCCCTGCCCGAAAGTCCCAACGTTTTACAATTAAGACTTTTAGCCGCCTCAAATGCGTTTAATATCCCCTGGCTGTTGCCGCTGGTTGAAATACCGATGAACAAGTCGCCCTCTTGCGCCAAAGCCTCAACCTGGCGAGAAAACACGTGGTTATAACCATAATCATTAGCAATAGCTGTTAATGCCGATGTATCAACAGTAAGTGCTATACCGGGTAAAGCCCTTCGTTCTTTAACAAAACGTCCGCTTAACTCGGCTGCTATGTGCTGTGCATCAGCCGCGCTGCCACCGTTACCCGCAAGCAATACCTTTTTACCACTTTTTATGGTCGAGGTAATCATTTCACACCCCTTTTCAATATCAGGGACAAGCAAATCAATTACTTTTTTTATTAATTGTTGATGATCGTTAAGCTCTTCAATTATCATGTTTTTTTGATTTCGGATGTCGGAATTTCGATTTCGGATTTTATCATTAATGAACAGGTGAACTACTGTGCCATATCTTTTATAATTTCTTCAATAGTTGTAGTGGCGCTGCCCACATGCCTTATCACAATGGCTGCAGCATGGTTAGCCACTTCACAAGCCTCCTCAACAGTTAAGCCCAATGCCGTAAAATAAGCAATGGTTGATATAACAGTGTCGCCAGCACCCGTTACGTCAAAAACTTCAGTAGCTTTCACAGGTAGTAATTTGCTGCCTGTTTGAGTAACTATAGCCATACCTTCTTCTGATAAAGTAACGATAAGGTACTCTGTTTCGGTTTGCAAAAAAATGGTTTTAGCCGCATTTCGCAGATCAGTAATATTGCTTATTTTTTCGGCTTTAGCTGCTTCTGCAAGCTCTTTACGATTAGGTTTTATAATAAAAGCACCCTTATATTTCTCGTAGTTTAATCCTTTGGGGTCAACAATCACCTTTTTTTGGTGATCATTTGCCAGCTTAATTACTCGTTGAGTAAGGCCTGGCGCCAACAAACCTTTATTATAGTCGGATAAAATTACAATATCCGCGTTGTTTATATTTAATGAAAGCTGGGCTATTAGTTCGTCTTCTACTTGCTGTGCAACAGCGTCGGTAACTTCCCTGTCAACCCTAACCAGTTGATGACTTCCAGCTAAGATCCGTGTTTTAACGGTAGTTTGTCGGTTATTGTCTTTAATAATGGAGTTGGTTTTAACTCCCTCGCTTTCCAGTATTTCAATAACCTGTATGCCTGCTGCATCATTGCCAATTACGCCGGCAACGGTAACATTTGCACCCAGAGCCACCAGGTTTTGAACAACATTACCCGCGCCGCCCAGAGTGGTTGATTCGCTTTTAACATTTACAATAGGAACCGGTGCTTCTGGCGAAAGCCGGGTAGCGCTTCCCCAAATGTAATGGTCAATCATTAAATCACCAATTACCAGTACCGAAGGCTTTTTTTGTGAGGCTTGTATAGATTTTACTTTGTCAATTACGTTCATTAGTTCAGTTGTTCATTAGTTCATTAGTGCCTTCGTCATTAGTCATTCGTTTATTGGTGCGTTGGCTATGAGGCCGTTTTTTAGTCTTGCTAACCTCTTATCTCTAATCTCTAACCTCTTTTCGACGCGAAAAAATTAGAAATCTCCTGCAATGATAATGCATTCAGGCATCTTTCTTTGTATAAACCACCTTTACGGGCAACCAGTAAGCCGTAATAGGTATCTAAAAACCCTTCGGTACGGTGGGCATCCGGATTAATGGATAGCCAAACACCTTTATCCAACGCATATTGATGCCAGCGCCAGTCGAGATCAAGCCGAAGCGGGTTGGCGTTTATTTCAATAACCACCTTATTTGTTGCACAGGCATCAATTACTTTTTTATAATTAATGGGATATCCGTTACGGCTCAACAATAAACGCCCCGTTGGGTGCCCAAGTATAGTTGTATACGGATTTTCTATAGCTTTGATAAGGCGTGACGTAGCTTTTTCTTCATCCATTTTAAGTATCGAGTGTACAGAAGCTACTATAAAATCAAACTTCTTTAAAATTTCATCAGGATAATCCAGCGAGCCATCATATAAAATATCCGATTCTATCCCCTTAAATATATGAAACCCGTTTAATTTCTTGTTCAGGTGGTCAATTTCCTCCTGTTGCTGCAGCACACGTTCAATGCTTAAACCTTTGGCATAAAAAGCACTTTTGCTATGGTCGCACATACCCAGATACTCCAATTTTAGTTCATCGCGGCAGTATAGCGCCATCTCTTCAACGGTGTTTATGCCGTCGCTCCAGGTGCTGTGGTTATGCAGGGTACCTTTCAGATCGTGATGCGTAATTAATTTTGGCAGGGCATTTTTTTCTGCCTTTTCAATATAGCTTGTTCCTTCGCGCAGCTCGGGTGGTATAAATTCCAATCCGGCTTTTTTATATATCAGGTCCTCACTTGTGGCTTGGTCTATAGCATCAACAGTAAGTTTCAAAATGGCGGCAACATGCTCATCATCGCCGGTTTGTTCAAACAGTTCTTTATAAAAATAGCGCATTTCAACCACCACAACATCTACCGACAAGCTATTTTCCAATTGGCCCGTAATATGACGGGTGCTTTCCAACTTTATATCATTCAATATCGTCGACTGTAGCAGCGCATTCAATGCAATCTCCTGGTCGCGGCTACCCAATACAATAACCAATTTGTTAATGATCTCGCAGCATCTGCGGTATTCGCCTGCAAATTCAACCAATCCATCAGGGAAAAGGCTTTTTATCTGTTCTATCAATGCCTTAGCTTCGGGCTCAACCTTGGCATATAAAAACTTGCCATTGCTGGCCATTGTAAATTCAATGACTTTACGTATGTCCTCCTGCGTTTTAAGTCCGAAGCCTTTTGCTTCAACCAGTCTATTCTCGTTACAGGCATAAAATAGCTCACCTACGGTTTCAATACCCAGGTCGCGCCATATAACGGCTACTTTTTTTGGGCCGATGCCTTTAATGCCCATCATTTCAATAACCCCGGCTGGAGTTTCAGCAAGCATATCTTCCAATTCGGCCATAGTGCCGGTTTCAAGCAGTTCTGTAACTTTGGCTGCTATACTTTTTCCAATGCCGTCAATCTTTTCGAGTTCGGCAAAAGTTTTGCCCGCAACAGGGTAGGGCAGCTTATCAACCTTAAAAGCCGCATTGGCAATTGACCGTATTTTAAATGGGTTAACCTCATGCAACTCCATCAGTTGCGATAACAGGCGAAGCTTACGGGCTATGGGTTTGTTTTCCATAATTTAATTGAAGGCGTAAAAATACAAAACGCCCTGTAATGGGAGAGGTTTTGTTGAAGGTTATTTTATTTAGATTGGGCCATAAACCAAAAAGCCGCCCAAAAGGCGGCTTCTCAATCAAAGTGTATTTAAAAAAACTAATTAATTGTAATATCATAAGGCAGGCGGGCCTGCGGGGTGCGCGTCATTTGGGTTATACCTTTTAGCTGTTCATAGTACTTAAAGTTATCGCCAAGTTCCGATTTCATAAAATACGTTTTCATTTGCACGCTGGCACTTAAACCAAACTTGTTCAGGAAGCTTTTTTGCTCGGGATACGATACCAGTTTGTAATTTTTAAGTTTAGCCATTTTTGAGGCACATTTTACCGCATCGTTAATATTACCCAAGCGGTCAACTAAACCAATGTTTATGGCTTGGCTACCTGTCCAAACCCGGCCCTGGCCAATGCTGTTTATATAGGCTTGTGTTTTATGGCGACCGTTGGCTACAGCTTTTGTAAAATCATCATAGCCGTGGTCAACCTGATTTTGTAGTATGGCGTGTTCTTCTGGTGATAACGGCCTGCTAATATCACCCAGATCTGCATATTTGCCGGTTTTTACGCCGTCAAATGTGAGGCCCAGTTTATCATTAAAAAACTTTTGCATATTGGGTAGTATGGCAAAAATGCCTATTGAGCCGGTTATAGTATTAGGTTCAGCAAAAATTGAATCTGCTGCGCACGAAATATAATAACCTCCTGATGCTGCATAATCACCCATTGATACAATAATAGGCTTTACCTTTTTTGTAAGCATTACCTCGCGCCAAATCACATCCGACGCCAGTGAACTGCCACCCGGTGAGTTTACACGCAAAACAACAGCTTTTACTTTATCATCAAGCCTTACCTGGCGCAAAGCCTTGGTAATATTTTCTGATCCTATGGAGTTATCATCACCATCGCCGCCGCTAATTTCGCCCGATGCATAAACAATGGCTATACGGTTTTTTGATTCTTTTTTCTTGTCGTCGTCTTTAGCGGTTTCGCTTTTACCGTAATCGCTCAATTCAACACTTTTAAGGTCTTGTTTTGCATCAATTCCGGTGCGTTGTTTAAGGTCGTTTAAAATCTCGTCCTTATATTTAAGTCCATCAACCAATTTGTATTTTAGCGCATCCTCGGGGAACCTTATCTTTAAGTCATTCGCATAACTGCGCAATGAATCTTTGTTCAGATTACGACTTGCGGCAATCTGCGTTAAAAAATGATCATATAATGAGCCTAAGTAAGAGTTTACCTGCAGGCGGTTGGCGTCGCTCATTTTGGTTAAAAAATAAGGTTCAACGGCGCTTTTATACGTGCCAACTTTTATAATTTGTGCTTCAATGCCTAACTTATCAAGCGCACCCTTAAAAAAGGTGATCTGCTGACTAAACCCATGAAACAGAAATATACCTTTGGGGTTAACATAGATTTTATCGGCCACCGACGCCAGGTAGTAAAAGCCCTGTGTGTAAATTTCGGAGTAAGCAACAATAAATTTGCCGGATTTTTTAAAGTCGATCAAAGCATTCCTGATCTCTTCGGAAGTTGCTTCGCCGGGGGTAATATCACTTTCATCTAAAAAGATCCCTTTAATGTTATCGTCGGTCTTCGCCTTTTTTATATTGGCAAGGATGTCATTAAGGCCGATAGATTTTTCGCCCTCGATACCTAAAAAACTAAGGGACGACAGTGGATTATTTGGTGTGCGCTCCGTAATGGGGTAATTAAAGGAGATTTGTAATACTGAGTTTGGTTCAGCTTCAACCGTTTTATCGCTGCCGGCAGAAAATAAACCGAAAATAAAAACAATGATGACTACCAGGATAATGACGCTTGTAATAAGAAATCCCACCATACTGGCGAGAACAAATTTGAAGAATTGTTTCATTAAATGTTATAAATCTTTTATCTATGCAAACTTAGTAATTCAGCACGGTATAATGTTAAGAGCACAGTCAATAATATTTGTTACAACATGATTAATGTTTTTTTATTATTAGGCAGTAACCTCGGCAACAGGCATTCGTTTCTTAACGAAGCCATAAGGCATATCGAAACTGAAATTGCACCCGTATTAAAAAGATCGTCGGTATACGAAACACAATCGTGGGGTAAAACAGATGCGCCCGATTATCTGAACCAGGTGGTTTTGCTTCAAACTGATCTTTCAGCACATGCCGTTTTAAAAAAGATCTTAAGTATTGAGCTGATTTTAGGAAGGCGAAGAGAAGAAAAGTGGGGGTCGCGTACTATTGATATTGATATTTTATTTTATGGTGACGATATTATCAATGAACCTGCACTTATCATACCTCATCCTGAACTACATAACCGCCAATTTACATTAGCACCTTTGGCCGAAATTGCCCCCAATTTGGTGCACCCTTTGCTAAATAAAAATATTTTACGGCTTAAAAGTGAACTAAAAGACAACTTGATCGTAAAAAAGATTTAATTTTATAAAAATATAAACCTTATATGTCTCACGTATTGCCAGAACAGGATCTTGATCTTACATTTTTATATGAAATTGCTGATGGTAGCAACGAGTTTATGGTGGAATCCATTGACATGTTTTTGGAACACACGCCCGAAATGTTGCAAACTATTACGCAAGCAATAGCTGATAAAGACTGGGCAGTAGCAGCAACAGTATCACACAAACTAAAACCTAATCTGGGCTTTTTTGGGATGCCTGTAAGTCAGGCCACTATTCAGGAGGTTGAGCTGATGGCAAAAGCCGGAGCGCCTGATCCTCAGCTACTGCAATCAAAATTTGATGAAGTAAAGGCAGTAGTATCTAATAATTTAATTACGCTGGTAAAAATAAAAGAAGAGTTGGGGGAGAAGTGATTGGAGAAGGCCGGAAAGTCAGTAAAGTGCGAAAAGTCAGTAAAGTCCGGAAGTCAGAAAAGTAAGAAGAAAGGCCAATAATTGTTTTTAACCTTTCTCCTTTAACCTTTAAAATTATACTTCTGTTACCTCAAAACTATAGCTTTCCATAATTAAGTTTGCCAATAGGCTTTTGCAGGCCTGGTCAACTTTATCGTGTGCTATTTGAGCATTCTCGGCCTCAATTTCAAGCGAAACGTGCTTTCCGATGCGGATGTTTTGTATTTCTGATAATCCCAGGTTTTTCATGCTTCCTGTTACTGCTTTTCCCTGTGGGTCAAGTATTTCTTTTTTTGGCATTACATCAATCTCAGCCTGGAACTTTTTCATTAATTGGATTTTTAAGATGGATGAAACTATTTTGAGCAATTATTTCTCTTTTTGAGGAGTGCTCATTACAGGATCATTTACGAACTTGAATTTAATTATGGATAGGGTGATATAAATAAATATAACCACCGGAACCGCCGCAAATTTAAAAAATAGTATCAGTATTGCCGAAAACAATAGTAATAAATAGCGGAAAATATTTTCGTTAAAATCTCGGTTCTTAAATTTGAGGGACATCATCGGCACTTCAACAACAAGCAGCGAGCACATAATGATGATAAAGCACGATAACACGTAAGGATTTAGCAGGTAAGGCGTAAAGTACCTGTTGTTGTGATTGATAATGAGCGGGAACGAGGCAATCAGAATAGCATTTGCCGGTGTGGGCAAACCAATAAAGTTTTCGGCCTGGCGGGTGTCCACATTAAACTTGGCCAGCCTTAATGCCGAAAATACAGGTATCAGGAAAGCGATGAAATTTAAATAGGGACTCACATTATCAATCTGGCGCCCTTGTAATAGCAATTGATACATAATTACAGCAGGCAGAACGCCAAAGCTAACCATATCGGCAAGTGAATCAAGGTCTTTGCCTATCCCCGAAAATGATTTGAGCACACGGGAGGCAAGCCCATCAAAAAAGTCGAAAATAGCTGAAAGGAAAATGGCATACGCTGCAGCAATAAGCTCACCCTGAAAAGCAAAAACAATTCCTATACATCCGCTGAACAGGTTTGCACAGGTAATTGCGTTTGGCAAGTGTTTTTTTAAACGATTCTTCATTCCGCTATGAAGGTATCAAGATTATTTCTTATTTCGGATTTCGGATATACAAATTAGGATTTATTTTAAAATTCTAATTTGTTTCTAATCCAAATCCGATCCGCCACATGGCGGATCGATATTCGAAACCTCTTTATTATAACTTCGTAAACACTAAATTATTACGAATTCATTGAAATCAAAAATTCTTCGTTGGTTTTGGTGCCTTTGATTTGCCCCTGTAAAAACTCCATCGATTCTTGTGAGTTCATATCTGCAAGGTGGTTACGTAGTATCCAGATGCGTTGTAATGTATCGCGGTCAAGCAGTAAGTCGTCGCGGCGGGTGCTCGAAGCCGTAATATCAATGGCCGGGAATATACGTTTGTTAGATAATTTACGATCGAGTTGAAGCTCCATGTTACCGGTACCTTTAAACTCTTCAAATATAACCTCATCCATTTTTGAGCCTGTTTCGGTAAGCGCAGTAGCGATGATAGTTAATGAACCGCCGTCTTCAATATTACGGGCAGCTCCAAAAAAGCGTTTTGGTTTGTGCAATGCATTAGCATCAACACCACCTGATAATATTTTACCTGATGCCGGAGCAACAGTATTATAAGCACGTGCCAAACGGGTTATAGAGTCAAGCAGGATCACTACATCGTGTCCGCACTCAACCATACGTTTTGCTTTTTCTAAAACGATGTTGGCAATTTTTACGTGACGCTCAGCGGGCTCATCAAAGGTTGATGATACTACCTCGGCACGTACGCTGCGGGCCATATCGGTAACCTCCTCGGGGCGCTCATCAATTAGTAAGATGATCAGGTAAACTTCCGGGTGATTTTTTGCTATCGCATTTGCCACATCCTTTAACAACATGGTTTTACCTGTTTTAGGCTGTGCAACAATTAAACCACGCTGACCTTTACCAATTGGCGAAAAAAGGTCCATAATACGGGTTGAATAATTACCTGCATCAGTAAACAGACTCAATTTTTCTGAAGGGAAAAGTGGTGTTAAGTGATCAAAAGGAACACGGTCGCGCACTTCGGCAGGTATACGGCCGTTAATAGCTTCAACACGTACCAAAGGGAAATATTTTTCGCCTTCTTTCGGAGGGCGGATGCTTCCGCGCACAGTATCACCTGTTTTTAAGCCAAAAAGTTTTATCTGCGATTGCGATACGTAAATATCATCAGGAGAGGTAAGATAGTTATAATCTGATGAGCGTAAAAAACCATAACCATCAGGCATAATTTCTAAAACGCCTTCGTTTACGATAACGTTATCAAAGTCAAGGTTAATAGCAGGCTCCTGACTTTTTTGCTGACTACTTTGACTGTTGGCTCTTCTATCAAACTTTTGCGGGCGTCCTTCGGCTACAGGTTCTTCCGCTTTAACGGTTTCACCGGGTTGCTCGGCTGTTATTTCGTCTTCAGTTGAGGCTGTTACCTCTACATTTTCGTCTTCATCTTCCGAAGGCTCATCATCCTGGATGTCAAATAAGTTGGTATCGTCTAACGGAACCTCAATACGCGGTTCGGTGCTGTTTTTTATAGTGCGGGTTCTTTTGCGTGGTTTTTCAACTGCTTCAACCGGGGCTTTTTTGGTTACAACAGCATAATTACTGTCAACAGATTGTTGTTGCGCGCGGGCTGCTTCAATTAATTGTTCTTGCTCTACTATGCGGCCAACCAATTGTGCCTTTCTAAGTTCATCTGCTTCGGCAACGCCTAAGTTTCTGGCAATTTCGCGCAACTCTGAAACGAGTTTGTCGTTCAATTCGTTTGTATCAAACATATTATGAATTATAATTCAAAAGGATTTTAAATTGAATATTTTTGTGATTGTATGTATTTTTCACTGATAATAAAAAGACTATTTTGGCAGTAAGCTTTTGCACAAGATAACGCATTTATGTGTTTAAGCAAATTCTGTTTATATAGTTATACAGAGATGTTTTATGTGAAAGAAATTTGTTTTGCAACTTGTTTTTGCAACATCTAAACCCACGTAATAATTAATAAAGTAACCTGGAGTTTTAAATTGTTTCTTTAGTGCAAGAAAAATTCAACGGAAAACATTGCAATTCTACTCAATTAATTCATAAATACAAATTATTTTAAAAAATAACATCACGTAGGCTAACATTTAAGTTAATTTTTAGTTTTTTTGCTGCTGCAAAAAAATAATCTCCCTTCCATGATTTCCCGTCAACAGCTAATAGCGCAGATCAAACAAAAAAAATCGTTTTTATGTGTTGGTCTTGATTCTGATATTGAAAAGATCCCAGGATTTTTAATGGAATACCCAGATCCCGTTCTTGAGTTCAACAAACGCATTATTGATGCCACTAAGGATCTGTGTGTATCCTATAAACCCAATGCTGCTTTTTACGAGAGTCGTGGCATAAAAGGTTTACAAAGTTTAATAGATACCTGGAAATATTTGCCTGCCGATTGCCTTAGCATTATTGATGCCAAACGCGGCGATATCGGCAATACATCTGATATGTATGCCAAAGCGTTTTTAGATGAAGCCGCCTCGGGCATGAGCTTTGATGCCATAACAGTATCGCCGTACATGGGGCATGATACCGTGACTTCCTATCTTTTGTACCCCGGTAAATGGGTGATATTACTGGCGCTAACCTCATCAGCAGGAAGCAAAGATTTTCAATATTTAAGCACCGAAGGTGGCTACTTATATGAGCAGGTAATTAAAAAAGCTAATACATGGGCCGGCGACGACAGGATGATGTACGTAGTAGGCGCCACTAAAAGTACCGAGTTTACCAATATCCGCAAACACGCTCCCGATAATTTTTTACTGGTACCCGGTGTAGGAGCCCAGGGCGGCAACCTGGCCGACGTTTGCCAATACGGCATGACCAAAGATTGCGGCCTGCTCGTAAATGCCTCACGCTCCATCATCTACGCCTCAAATGGCACTGACTTCGCCGAAGCCGCCCGCGCCGAAGCCCAAAGCATCCAAAAACAAATGGAAGCAGAATTGGAGAAGGCTGGGGTGATTTAAGAATTATAAAAACTATGTCATTGCGAGCGTAGCGCGGCAATCGCATACTATACCGGGCGAATATGCATAGCTACGAGATTGTCACGCTCGTTCCTCGCTCGCAATGACATTTCTTTATAGTTTCTAAGAAAACACCACTTTCCGCTCCGGAAACTTACTCGCATACCCCGCAACCATCCCTTTTATATAATCATTACCCGGATAGGGTGTAAGATGATTTTTAAGCTGATCTAAATTATCAACCTCAAAATAATGGGAAATATAACCCATGCCGTAAAACTTGCCTTTTTCTATCAGCAGACAACTGTGCTCATCGTCGGTACGCCCGGCATCGCGGATAGCGAAGGTTGGCAGGGCATCGTTCAGTTCGTCAATTGCGGCGTTTACTTTTTTGTTGTATTCATCTGGCGTCTCATGACCCTCGCAAGCACAGGTTCCAACGTTAACTCCGGTACATGGCCCGGTATTGTTTTGAATAAAACACAATTTTGGGCACAGTTCAAAATGCTCAATCAGTCTTAATAAAATGGTGCGGCCTTCAAACAGTGTATTGCAGCTATAAATGGCGCCCGTCATTTTGCGATGTTTGTCAACTACCAGGCGCAGGTAGCCGCGCTGATCTTCAAAAGCGTATAAACTGTAGGCGTGTTCAAAACGCTTTAATGAGCGATTGTATTTGGGCCAAAGGCGTTTAATCTCCACAGCCTCCAGTACAAAAGCCACCAGTTCTGTACCACATAGCTGGAAGCTGATATGATGAATGTTCCGTAAAAACTCCTGCCGCTGCGGCCCGGGATTGTTCCCTGTAAAATGACTGCTTACCCGCTTTTTTAAGTTTTTGGCTTTGCCCACATAAATAACTTTGCCCTTAGCATTGTGAAAGTAATATACCCCCGGCGATGGCGGCAACGCATCCACATCCTGTTTGGGCAAATTAGCTGGCAAAACCTGCTCTTTTGAGTTTTGTTTTAAGGATTGCGGGATATGATTTTGTTTATCCCGTTGCAGCAGCAGCGAAAATAATTTCGCTGTGGCTTCCGCATCACCTGATGCCCGGTGGCGACTATCATTTTCGATATCTAAATGGCGGCATAACTTACCTAAGCTATAGGAGGGAAGGCCAGGTATAATTTTACGGCCAAGCCTAACGGTGCACAGCTTATTGCATTGCAGATCGTACCCTGCTGCGGCAAGGTGATGCCTCACAAATGAGTAATCGAAATTTACATTGTGAGCAACAAAAATCTTATTGTTAAGCAGGTGGTAAATATCATGCGCTACATCTTCAAAAGGTGGCGCAGTTTCTACCATTTGGTTAGTAATACCTGTTAGCGCACTGATATAAATAGGAATCTCACGGCGCGGATTTACCAGTGTGGTGTACCGTTCAATAACCTTTTTACCGTTATGTATACAAATAGCAATTTCGGTAATGCCATTTGCACTGGCATGTCCCCCGGTTGTTTCAATATCAACTATTGCATACATGCGGTAAATGTAGTAAAGTTTTTGCTAATAATTTTAGTTGGATAAGTATTTTGTTGATTATAGTCTATGGTCGATAGTCCGTTGCATAAGTCAACAAGTTGATAGTAAACCACTAAAAATAAAGAAGCCGAAATCAAGTAAATGATTTCGGCTTCTTTAACATCAAGGCTATGGTCTATGGACTATCGACCATGGACTAAATTATTTCTTCTTCGGTGCAGGAGCTAACTGCTGTTTCTGGCGCATCATTTCTTCCATTTTTGCCTGGAAACCACCTGATTTTTTCTTCTCTTCAGGTTTCTTTTTGTTTTCCTGAATTTGGGCATGGATCTTTTTATCATCAACCATTAAACGGATAATGTATTGCTGTAAGAAGGTCATCATGTTGGCCAAAAAGTAATAGTAGTTCAAACCTGCAGGGTAGCTGTTCAATGCACCCAAAAATATAATTGGGGTGATGTAGCCGATATATTTCATTTGCCCTGTAGCACCCGAAATCTGGTTATTGAAATAAGTATAAATCAGTGTCGAGATAGTCATAAACAGACACATTAAACTTAAGTGATTACCAATAAAAGGGATGTTAGGGAACGTTAATATCGAATCGTAGGTCGAAAGATCGTGCATCCACAAAAAACTTTGACCACGCAGCTCAAACAAACTTGGGAAAAAGCGGAAGAATGCGATAACGATAGGCATCTGTATCACCAACGGTAAACAACCACCTAATGGGTTTACACCAGCTTTTTTGTACAGCTTTAAATATTCCTGTTGTAACAGGGTAGGGTTATCTTCGCCAACCTTGGTTTTAATTTCGTCCATCTCGGGCTTTAACACACGCATCTTAGCCATTGATAGATATGACTTATAGGTAAGCGGCGATAAAACCAGTTTAAGTACTATAGTAAGCGCTAATATAATTAGGCCATAATTCCAGTTAAACTTTTTAAGTACGTTAAATACAGGCAATACCGCAAAACGGTTAATGTATTTTAATGGTCCCCAGCCAAGGTCAATTTGTTTTTCAAGTGCATAACCTTGCGCCTTTAAAATAGAGAACTGGTTTGGTCCAAAATAAAACTGCATCGGGAAGGTACCGTCAGCGGCTTTAGCCATCACCAGGTTGGCGCTCATTTGTTTAACATTGGTTGTATCGGTAACATCGGTGTTAATAGCCAGGTTCGATTTTTCAAAGCCTTTATCCGCTATCAGCACGCTCGAAAAGAAGTGTGCTTTGTATGAGATCCACTGGATCTTTTTATCGGTGATATCTTTTTGATCGTCTTTGGTCGCACTCAAATAATCATTTTCCTGATCGGTGTTATTATATGATAACGTTGAGTAACGACGCTCTTGTTCCAGATCCTTCTCTTGCCTGCGTGGGCTCGCGGTCCAGTTAACATTTAACGTGCCGCTGTTAGCAATCACCTGGTCCAGGCCTACTGGCTTAACAGTTAGGCCAACTTTGTATCCTGTGCCGTTTAAGGTATAAACGTAATCGATATACTGTGTTGGGCTGTAGCTCAAACGCATGGTAATTGAACTCGAATCTTTCCCGGCTACGGTAAGTTGATTAACGCTTGGGGTAAAGTACAGCTTATCAGTATTGATGCTGCTGTTACCAGCAACGAAGTTTAAACCAAACTGGTTATGATCGCCATCAAAAAGAATCAGCGGCTTTTTGTCATAGGTTTTATAATCCTTTAACTCAACCGAGTAAACCCTGCCACCATGGGTAGTAAGCTTTACAATAATGTCCTTGTTTTCAAGTGTAACCAATTTATCGGTACCGGCAGTTGCGGCGCCAAAAGGAGTTTTCAAAATAGCAGAATCAACTACTTTGGTTACTACAGCTTTAGCAGTATCGGCAAGCTTAACTGTGTTAGCTGCTGATTTTGGCATCAGCCCTTTTTTTAATGAGTCGGCATGTGCCGCAATCCTTTCTTTTTTCAGGTCCGCATCACTCGGTCTGAAAAAATAAACAGAAACACCCATTATAATCATGATCAGGAATAATCCTGTAAACGTATTCTTATCCATTTTCTATAAATCGTACAATTACCTATTTCTTACGGGCATAAGCCATCGAAGCGGCGACAAAGTTAATAAAAAGTGGATGCGGATTTGCAACTGTTGATTTTAATTCGGGATGAAATTGCGAACCAACAAAAAACGGGTGATTTTTAAGCTCCACAATCTCCACCAGATTACTTTCCGGATTAATTCCTGATGGGATTAATCCAGCATTTTCATACTGTTTTAAGTAATCGTTATTAAACTCGTAACGATGTCTGTGGCGCTCGGCAATATGGGTTTTACCATAAAAATTAGCCGCCTTGCTGCCTTTTTTAAGGTCGCATGGGTATGAGCCTAAACGCATGGTGCCGCCTTTATTAATAACTTTTTTCTGCTCTTCCATCATGCCGATTACCGGGTGCGGCGTATCGGGGTGCATTTCGGTGCTGCTGGCGTCCTTTAACTCCAATACGTTGCGGCCAAACTCAACAACCGCACATTGCATACCTAAACAGATCCCGAAAAATGGAATATTATTTTCGCGCACATAACGGATGGCTTCAATTTTACCTTCAAAGCCACGTTCGCCAAAGCCCGGTGCAACCAGTACGCCGTGCAAGCCTTTCAGGCGTTCAACAGCATTTTCGGGGGTTAATTGTTCCGATGGAATATATTCAACCCTTACCTTGCACTCGTTTTTAGCACCAGCATGTATAAATGATTCGGTGATTGATTTGTAAGCATCGGGCAACTCAACATATTTACCTACCAGGCCTATCCTAACTTCAGATGTCGGGTTTTTTAAACGGCCCAAAAAGTCTTTCCAGTTTTCAAGAGCCGGGTCAGTTTTGTGAGGTAATTTTAATTTGGTTAATACCGTTTTGTCCAGTTGCTCTTTCAGCATCAGCAATGGCACATCATAAATGGTTGATGCATCAATCGATTCAATTACCGCATTGATGTTCACATTACAAAACAGGGCTATCTTTTTGCGGATATCCATATTAAGGTGATGCTCGGTACGGCAAACCAAAATATCAGGCTGAATACCATACTCCAACAACATTTTAACAGAGTGCTGTGTAGGTTTTGTTTTTAACTCGCCAGCTGCGGCAAGGAAAGGGATCAGCGTTAAATGGATCACCAGTGAATTGCCCGAACCAGTTTCCCACCTGAACTGACGTACAGCTTCAATATAAGGCAGGGATTCAATGTCGCCCACGGTGCCACCTAATTCGGTTATTACAATATCATACTCGCCGCTTTCGCCCAGTATGCGGATATTTCTTTTTATTTCGTCGGTAATGTGTGGTACTACTTGTACAGTTTTACCTAAAAAAGCGCCTTCACGTTCGCGGTTAATCACATTTTGGTAAATACGACCGGTAGTAATGTTGTTGGCTTTTGAAGTAGGGGTGTTTAAAAAGCGCTCGTAGTGACCAAGGTCCAAATCAGTTTCGGCACCATCTTCGGTAACATAACATTCGCCATGTTCGTAGGGGTTTAACGTACCCGGGTCGATGTTGATATAAGGGTCGAACTTTTGGATGGTTACGCGGTAACCACGTGATTGAAGAAGCTTGGCTAAGGAAGCTGAAATAATACCTTTACCTAACGATGAGGTAACGCCGCCCGTAACAAAAATATATTTAGTCATGATTTCTTTGTTTTTGAACCGGTTTTCAGGCCGAAACAAATTGTTTGTGTACGGGATACAAAAGTAGGAAAAAAATCGGGCTTAGACAGAAGAAAATGTAATTGTTTGAACGATTTGAGAATTAGATGACGATGGTAACCTACACCGCACAATGTACTACGTTGTTCGAAGTCCTACGCTGTCCGGTCCTACGCTGCGCTGTTCGAAGTAATAGTCAGAGACTTCGGACAGCGTGGTCGTACTATTTATAAGGTTCTGTCGTATTATACAGATGCACTAGGTTTCGTATCTTATCAAATCCGAATTTATCGTCAGCGGTATATTTTTCGTAAACCGCTTTATTGTCGGCAATAAGGGTTTCAAAATCACGTCTCTTTCTATTACCCAATAGGCCTGTCTCTTTTATCAAAATGACCGTGTTTGTTCCCTTGCTTGCATACCATCCGGTGATTGTTACGTTATTGTAGTCGGTGATCAACTCATAAAGATTAATTTTTCCGCTTTCTACAACTGTCATAAAGCATACCTTGTTTCTAACCCACAATCCCTTGGGATCATAAAATACCCTTCTATACCAGGTGGATTTATCAGCAGTGTAATACTCATTTACGCTGTCAGCCTTTATTTTTTTGGATTCATTGGATCCTTCAATCTTGTACTTAGGCGAGCCAATAAAAGGGATATTGATTTTACATTTTATTGAATCTCCATTTGTCGTTATAACATAATCTTGTTGAGCTTTGGCAGTAAAGGCAGATAAAACTACTGCCATTAAAATAAATGTTTTTGTGAATAAGGGTTTCATTATTTAGGTTTAATTGAGTTCTAAATTATTAGGGGTTTAGTTTATTTAATCAAATTGATAAGATCCTCCGGCGTATCCACTGCATAAGTTTCAAGCTCAGTCTCAGCCACTTTTATGCGATACCCATTTTCAATCCACCGCAGCTGTTCCAGGCTTTCGGCTTTTTCGAGGGATGATACCGGCAGTTTGGTGATCTGCTGCAAAATATCAGCGCGGTAGCCGTAAATACCAATATGTTTAAAGTAAGTGTAATGGCTTAACCAGTTTTGCTGTTCTTGCCCGCGAATGTGGGGCAGGGGAGAACGCGAAAAATAAACCGCCTCTGATAGTTTATTGATCACCACTTTGGGCGAGTTTACATTAAACAATTCCTGTTCAGTTAACACCTTTTTAATCAGCGTGGCTATTTGCGTTTCGGCATTGGCAAAGCAGGAGGCCAGCTTGCTGATCTGCTCTGGGTCGATATAAGGCTCATCGCCCTGTATATTAATAATTACATCATATTGCGGATGCTTTTGAGCCACCTCGGCGCAACGGTCGGTTCCGCTTTGATGATCGGGAGAGGTGATAATGGCTACGCCGCCAAAATCATGCACATGCTTGTAAATGCGCTCATCATCGGTCGCCACGATAACTTCAGCCAGGTGAACACATTTTTTAGCCTGCTCATAAACCCTTTGAATCATGCTTTTGCCACCAATATCCACCAAAGGCTTCCCCGGAAAACGGGTTGATGCAAAACGGGCAGGGATGATACCGAGGAAGCCCCTCTTAATCTCCCCGGAGGGGAGAGACTGTTTGTTGGTCATATCAAGATATTTTAGGTCCTCCCTACCGGGGAGGATTTAGGTGGGGCTTAAAACAACCCATGCAATTCTCTTTCAACCATTTGCACAATAGTGGCAAGGTCTTCGGTGTTATTGGCAAAGTCGATGTTGTCTTTATCAATGATCAGTAGCTTACCCAAGGTATAGCCGCTAATCCATTTTTGGTATTTATCGTTCAGTTTTGATAAATAGTCCAGCCTTATACCGCTTTCATATTCGCGACCGCGGCGCTGTATATTGCTAACCAATGTAGGTACCGATGCTTTTAAATAGATCAGCAAATCGGGTGGTTTAATAAACTCGGTTATGTTATCAAAAATAGCCTGGTAGTTTTCGTAATCGCGCGTGGTCATTAACCCCATATCGTGCAGGTTTTCGGCAAATATGTATGCATCCTCGTAAATGGTACGGTCCTGCATAATATTACGACCACTTTTCTGAATCTCGATAATCTGGCGGTAACGTGTATTTAAAAAGTAAATCTGCAGGTTAAAGCTCCAGCGTTTCATGTCGCCGTAAAAATCTTCCAGGTAGGGGTTGTTGTCTACTTCTTCGTATAAAGGGTCCCAGCCATAATTTTTAGCAAGCAACTCGGTGAGGGTGGTTTTTCCGGCGCCTATGTTTCCTACAATCGCAATATGCATTCTTTAGTTGATAGTTAATGGTTCATAGCTCATTGTAAATAGTTGTCGCCTTTTCTCCGTCCCAAAATCCATTTGCTATTTAAATGAAACTCCGCCTAATATACAGTATCAACAATTAACTATCAACAATCAACTAATTAAATTCGGCTATAAACCATAAACTATGATCCATCAACCAATTAGAAACTCTTGAAACCGATAATTTCCCTAACCTCACGAATGGTTTTTGACGCGCTTTCTCTTGCTTTGATAGCGCCATGCTTAGCCACCTGGCGCAAATACAGATCATCATTGGCAATATCATTAATGCGCTCGCGTATTGGTGCTGTCGCGATGATGATATCTTCGGCCAATTGTTTTTTCAGGTCGCCATAGCGGATCTGGCAGGTATTATATAAATTATCAAAATGCTCATAAGTATCAGTCGATGAAACCACTTTTATAATATCAAACAGGTTTTGGATCTCTACCGGTTTCTCCTGGTTCTCGGTTGTAGGGCCGCCATCAGTAACAGCACGCATAACTTTTTTGCGAATCGCCTCCGGCGAATCAGACAAATAAACAGCATTACCTTCAGCTTCTGATTTTCCCATCTTACCCTTGCCATCCAATCCCGGTATTTTTACCAGGTTATCGCTAAAATTAAAGGCATAAGGCTCGGGGAAGTATTCTTTATCATACAAACGGTTAAAGCGGTTTCCAAAGGTGCGGGCCATTTCCAGGTGTTGTTCCTGGTCTTTACCTACGGGCACCTTGGTGGCTTTATGTATAATAATATCGGCAGCCATTAAAACCGGGTAAGTAAGTAATCCGGCATTAACATTATCTGGGTTTGCACGCACCTTATCTTTAAAAGAAGTGGCACGCTCAAGTTCGCCCAAATAGGCATTCATGTTCAGATAAAGGTAAAGTTCTGATATCTCCGGCACGTCAGACTGGATATAAATAGTCGCCCTTTCCGGGTCAATCCCAGCAGCTAAATACTCAATCAGCACCTGTTTAATGTTCCCGTGCAAATCGGCAGGGGTAGGGTGCGTGGTTAACGAATGCAGATCAGCAATAAAAAAATAGCAGTTATACTCGTGCTGCATTTTTACGAAGTTTTGAATAGCTCCGTAATAATTTCCTAAATGTAAGTTCCCGGTCGAACGGATTCCACTAACAACAGTTTCCATGGGGCGAAAGTAAGGAATTTTTATATTTTTGGTGAAGATGAAAATGTTATTCAAAAAAGTACACGTATACCTTTACGTAGTAAGTGTTGCCTTAACCTACTTTATTTTATGGCCTTTGTTTTACTATTTCTCCCGCAAGCCATCGCGCTATAAAAGCATGAATAGCGTACGGCGCATTTGGGGCTTTTTAAGCTCGGCCCTGGTTGGCTTTTATTTTAAGTTTGATTACGAACAACCTATCGACTGGAGTAAAACCTATATTGTATGCCCCAACCATGCTTCCAATCTCGATATTTCGGCCATGTGCATACTGGTGAACAGCAATTGTAGTTTTATGGGCAAAGAGGAGCTGAAAGACGGACTGGTAACGGGATTGTTTTTCCGTTCGGTTGATATTCCGGTGAACAGGGATAGTAAAATGTCATCATACAGGGCATATAGGGAAGCAATTGAAAGACTAAAAAGTGGCACCTCGCTGATTATCTTCCCCGAAGGAAAAATATCTGACGATTACCCGCCAACCCTGCACGAATTTAAAAATGGCCCTTTTAAAATGGCTATCGACTTTAAAATACCTATCGTCCCGGTTTCATCAGCAAATACCTGGCAAATGCTTTGGGACGATGGCACCAAATACGGTACCAAACCTGGATTGTGTAAATTTTTTGTACACAAACCCATCGAAACCGCCCACCTTACTGCTGACGATGCAGATGCTTTAAAAGACGAGGTTTACAACATCATCCATCAAAGAATAACTGGTGAAAATATGGTGATGGCTGTTTCGTAATCGTTTATAATTATATATATAAATCAACTATAAACGCGTCATTGTTGATGAGGTAAGAAGCAACCTTTATGGAAAGTTTTTTGGAATACCGGTGCCGAATATGGCAGCAGAACGGGCATTTGTAATATATTTGTACACAAACCCATTGAAACCGCGCATTTAACATTGGATGATGCTGATATGCTACGCGATGAGGTGCATGATATTATTAAACAAAAATTACGATTAGCATGACCATTGACGAAGAAACCGTTGATAAAATAGCCCACCTGGCTCGTCTGGAATTATCAGGAGATGAAAAGCAGGAAATGATTGCCGACATGAACAAGATCCTTGGCTTTATGGACAAGCTGAATGAGATAGATACATCGGGCATTGAGCCACTGGTTTACATGACCAACGAGGTGAATAACTTTAGGGAGGATGTTGTGAAGCAGGAGATAACACACGAAGAAGCATTGCAAAATGCACCAAAGCACGATGAAAACTACTTTTTGGTAGCCAAGGTTATAGATTTGGGAAAGTCTGAAGGTTGAGAAAGTCGGGAAAGTCAGTAAAGTCCGAAAGTCGGCAAAGTGCGAATGATGGAAGTTTAGTGATGGGGATTTTTCGGACAAAACGAGCTTTATCGCCCAATGAACAAATAATCTTCCGGACTTTACTGACTTTTCAGACTTTCGGACTAATATAGACTGTAACAAAACCTCATAATTGTAGTCAAAACAACAAAAAATATGGAGCCACTAATTACCTTAAAAGACATCGGACGTAAATATGTTATCGGTTCAGAGATCATTCATGCGCTTAAATCGGTATCATTAACCATCCATAAAGGTGAATTTGTTGCGCTCATGGGTCCTTCTGGATCAGGTAAATCAACCCTGATGAATATTTTGGGTTGCCTGGATACTCCCTCAAAAGGCGAATATATTTTAAACGGCATTAACGTAAGCCACATGACGGATAATGAACTGGCCGAAGTAAGAAATACCGAAATAGGCTTTGTTTTTCAAACGTTTAACCTGCTGCCCCGTAATACTGCTTTAGATAATGTTGCCCTGCCACTTATTTATGCAGGAGTTAACAGAGAAACGCGCTTGGAGCGCGCCAAAAAAAGTCTCGAAAATGTTGGTCTTGGCAATCGTATCGACCACAAGCCAAACGAACTTTCCGGAGGTCAGCGCCAGCGTGTAGCCGTGGCCCGTGCGCTAATTAATAACCCATCAATCATACTGGCCGATGAGCCAACAGGTAATCTTGATACCAAAACCTCTATAGAAATAATGGGCCTGGTAGAAGATATCCACGCTAAAGGGAATACCATTATATTAGTAACCCACGAAGAAGACATTGCCCTGCACGCTCACCGCATAGTACGCATGCGCGATGGTTTGGTTGAAAATGATTATCCTAATCCCAATATCCAAAAAGTAACAAGACAGGTAATTCCCGAATTTAAGGATTGAGGGCTTAACAAATAGCGGATACCCGGGCCACAAATTCGGCTAGAAAAACAGCCCGCTCTGGAGATATGGGTTTACGGTCACCAATGATGAGGGTGTGTTCAACAATTTCTATCACAAAATTATCTTCCCTTATATCCATCACTGCATTCCGGAAGTGCCGGTTAATTGCATTAGTCGCTTTTGCATGATCGTTTACCAGCACATAAAAAGTGTCGCTAAAAGCTTTGTCTTCTGCAAAATCCAACTCAACGGGATGTATCAGTTCAATAATTTTATCGGCAAATGTTTCGCGGCGTATTATAACGCGGCCAAAATCGTGTTTTAAATAAGCCAGCGCCCAGGTTTGATGTTCGGTGCAGTCTCCGATGCTGCCTTTCCCATAGTTTTTTGTCTGGGTTTCCAGGAAAAAAACATAGCTGTCGTTATTCAGATGTTTAATAACAAACGAATCCCTGAGGTTAATATCCAGATAACTGTTAAAAATTTCAAACTGCTCCAAATGGAAATCGATATTTCCAGTAGTTTCAACTTGAAATTTTGCTTTAAGCGCTTTATAAGTATCGTAAAAACGGTCTACTTCTTCGGCACAAAGACCTATGGTATCAAAAGGCAGATGATCATTCATTTGCAAGATTAGCTTTTTGATAAAAATAGTTAATTGTAATTAATATGCAAAAGTCGGATGCAATATAAAATATTGCAAACATCAATTCCGGAATCAAAACCCCTTCAATACGATTTCATCTTAGCGCAAGAACATGCGCAATTTGGATCAGCCACGCCCAGTTTACTTAAAAAATACTGGTAAAAGCCAATGCGGTCGTTCATGCTGTACATAGCGCTGCCTTTATTACATTCAACCTGACCGTTTACAATGTTAACAGTCATCCCGAAGCCTGGTGTGCGGCCTGCGGCTTTATCGGTGGCATTAGGCTGCCATTTGCCAATCATTACGTCATGTGCAGATGGTTTAAGCGCCTGCGGGGTCATCCAAAAGTAGATGGCCGTTTTAAAAGCAGCAACCGGATCGGTTTCAACCAGGGCGGGGTTGCTTAGCAATACGTTCTTATCGCCAAAGATACAATCAGAAGCATAGCCATAATTGCCATTGTAGCTAATTTGCATAGGGCCGCGACCATAATATTTTTTGCCGGCTACAGCTGGGTACACATCATTAGGTGCGATATAAGCCAGCGAAGTGTTGTTTTCGTGTATGTACATCAAACCGTCGTTGTATTTGCCGTCTTCGCCATGGCGGGTTTCGTGGGCAATATTGGCAAAAAAGGCTGCCAGCTCTTTTTTGTTGGTTTGCGGATCTTTTTCGGTGCAAAAGTTGCCGTAGTCAATCACGTAGCTGCTGTCAGGTTTTTGTTTGGCCCAGTCTTCGTTCCAGTCTGCGTCCTGACGTATTTTAACAGCTTTTCCGGTACTTTTATCGGTGCGGGTAAACTGGTATATCGCAACATCGCGTCTGATAACTTTAACCTTTATCAGCCCTAACTCGTTTGCCGCTTTTATAAACGATGCGTAGCTGTAAAATTTATCCCGCATCGGGAAAAGTTCATTAAATTGTTTTTCGCTTAATATATTGGCAATAGTAGCTTTATGGATAGGGGGAGTTGCAGGATGGTCCGCATCGCTGCTGCATTTTAAGCTTAAAAAAATTAAAGAACTTAAAAGAATAAGACTAAACCTGATTGATAATATAATAGATTTCATTTTGATTTCGGGGTTATTGTCAGAACTATAAAAATTCTGCTAATTCTTAAATTCTGAAAATTCTGATTCAGACAAATATTAAAGTCACAAGCTAATTAACATTTAAAGTGGCGTACTGTTTCTTTAATCAGACTGTAAAAATGGGATTAAGTAAACAAGTAATATAATAAATTTGAAATTGACCTGTTAAATTTCAAATCAAAACAATAAATTCGACATCAAACATCCGATAAAGAAATGAAGATATATACCAAAACAGGCGATAAGGGTCTTACCTCGTTAATAGGAGGTACGCGCGTTGCCAAGCATCATATCCGCATTGAAAGTTACGGAACGGTTGACGAGCTGAATTCATACATTGGCTTAATTGCCGATCAGGATATTAAAGCGCATGACAAAGGGGTACTGAAACAGATTCAGGACAGGTTATTTACCATAGGCTCATCCCTTGCTTCAGACCCTGAAAAATCGCGCATGGTAATACCAGATCTTCATTTAGCAGATATTGAGCTGCTTGAAACAGAAATGGATGCGATGAATGAGGATTTGCCCGAACTGCGTCATTTTATATTACCCGGTGGCAGCAATACCATTTCTTATTGCCATATTGCACGGTGCGTTTGCCGCAGAGCCGAAAGAATTACTGTTCAGCTTGCCGAAGAAAGTGTTGTTGACGAAAAAGTGACGATTTATTTAAACAGGTTAAGTGATTACTTGTTTACCCTTGGGAGGAAAATTGCGCATGAATATAAAATACCCGAGAATCAGTGGATTCCACGTGTTTAAGGTGTTGAAACTATAAAAGAGAGTAAACATATTTCATTTTTTGATCGTTTAATTGATATTTAGAAAATAATTCAATTAAATAAAAAAATATATTGAAAATCAAATTAAAAATATTATACTTTTGCGAAAAATTAAATTTACCGAATAACTATATAATTACGACAACATGTATTGGACACTTGAACTAGCATCGCACCTTGAAGATGCGCCATGGCCAGCAACTAAAGATGAATTAATTGATTATGCTATCCGTTCCGGAGCACCTGTTGAAGTTATAGAAAACTTACAGGCTTTGGAAGATGATGGTGAGCCATACGAGAACATTGAAGAAATATGGCCTGATTACCCTACAAAGGACGACTTCTTTTTTAACGAAGACGAATATTAAAATCAGCTTAAAAACATAAAAAACCCTGCTTTTGGTGGGGTTTTTTTATTGTTAAAACTTTTTGGAACGCTTTTGGTTTACATTAAAACATTGTCAACTAAAACTTTATAAAAAAAATGAGAAGCTTATTGTATTTAATAGCCGTTATCCTTGTAATAGGATGGATATTTGGATTTTTTATTTACCCTGTAGGCGGCGGCCTTATTCATATTCTTTTAGTAATAGCCGTTATAGCGATACTTTTAGGGATTATCAGAAGGGCGTAAGCCATTTGGTTCATGGCTGATAGTTGATGGTTCATCGTAATTGAGCGCTATCGGCTATCACCTATGAACCATTAACAATGAACTATAAGTCCATCAGTAGTTCAACAATTGCAATATCTTCCGCAAAGGTGATCTTTAT
>OLKV01000241.1_pt1 | contig 48078 bp, 54 predicted proteins | sample 1604391 | NCBI WGS metagenome assembly OLKV01 (sample SAMEA104055711, study PRJEB20765) | soil metagenome | isolation source: soil | reverse complement strand
AATGGAAAGTCTCATATAAAAAACAGCATTTATAAATTAACAGCAATGTGTCTAAATTGATTGCGACAATTTTAGAAACCGCTTATATAATTTTTTATTGTACGAATCTACATATAACTTCTTCACACGTTACGTCAGCGAGTAAGTAATTTATTTTTATAATGATGATATTATAAAACAGCTATTTAGCTTAAGATTGATTATATTAGTGAGCACTTAATCCCACAAATCAGGTTTATAAAAGCACTTTTTATGTATAATATCACTACTATAATTGGCTTATTTGCTGCCTTTGCTACCACATTTTCTTTTTTACCGCAGGCTGTTAAAACCATCCAAACAAAAAACACCTCGGGCATTTCATTGTCTATGTATGGCCTGTTTACCTTGGGTACTTTGTTGTGGTTAATTTACGGAATTATGAGTGGTAGTTTACCCGTTGCTTTAGCCAACGCTGTAACCTTAATATTTGCAAGTATAATTTTAGTTTACAAAATAAGATATAAATAGGTGGTTGCCATTACAATTGCATCGCAAAAGATAACCCCGCCGTACCATTTTGGTAGGTAGGCACAAAGGTGGTCTTGCGGCCGTGTTTATCGGTACGAGTAAGCGCTTTTTTTATGTAGGGGTATAACAGATAAGCGCCACGGGTTGAAAGTATGCCAAAACCTGCGCCCGCTACCACATCGCTAAACCAGTGGTCGCGGTTATACATCCTGAAAACACCTGTGGCAACCGCAAATGTATAGCCGATAATAGGATAGGCAATAGATTTATCGCCATACTCCTCGGCCAGATACTCAGCACCCATAAACGCCAAACCGGTATGTCCCGAAGGGAAAGAATAATAATCCTCACCATTGGGCCTTAAACGGTGCGATACATGTTTTACAATATCCTCTGATACACCAACAAAACCTGCTGATAAACCGAGCAAAGCTGTCCGGTCAACAAAATTATTTTTGCCATCAACACCGGCCAGATTTAAGCCATATACCATTACAATAGGTGTAAACAAAAAAAATGTTTCGGCATTAGAATGAAAATTACGGTCGCTTGCCTCAATTTTATCATTAAGATAATAATCAAACTGCCGCACCGGGTGAATAACAAAAGATGAGACCCCGTAAGTAATTAGCGCCGCCGGAAAAATAAATGATGTTAAATTATTGCGCGATTTTTTTACAGTATCCACAGTAACTACCTGATCTTTTTTTATCGTATCGGCGGTAATATTTTTTGTGGTATCTCCGGTAGTTTGCGCATTAACTTTAAATGCAGCAAAGCAAAGCAAAGCGAATATGTATCTTTTCAAGAGCCTGTTTCTTAATATTTAACGGTCGCAAAAATAGAATAACATTCTGTAGTAATGTTGTATTAATATTAAATTAGCATTTGATTTCCGGATTTTGGGGAGACAAAAGCTAAAAAAAAGGCCGGCTAATTTGAAATCAGCCAGCTCTTGTGTTTAGATATTTCTTTAATTTATCTTCAATTCCTGACTTCAGACTAACGACTCAAGACGCTGGACTAAAAACTTAACCTACCCTATGAATCTCAACCGCATCAGGTGTGGTAAGCATCAATGGAACTTTTTCAACGGTAACAAAACTAAGGTCGAGACCAAAACCGCGTTCTTCGGATAAACTAACCTTTTTAAGGTAAAGATAAAACGCCATAATAAAGCTTTCATAAAGCGAAAGGTTATGCGAACGCGATAGTACTTTTTCAATCACCACAAACCTAAAATCGCCCACAATTTTGTGTTTGTTTAATGATTTGTAAGTACTGGTAATATCTACCTCGCCTTTTTTCACCAGATCTTCCACCACTTTTCTAAACAAAAGATTAATTTGTTGTTCAACCCTAAAACCCAACTTAAAATCAACCCTGATGAGTTTGTTCGGCACTAAAAAGCTAACCTCATATTCTTTTTTATAGGGCTCATCAACCACATCAACGTGTACAAGCCAATAAACATCGGCCCGTTTAGGCTGCTTTTGTAATATTGAATAAATAATTTTCGATTCAATTTCCGAGTTAAAATTGGCGCTGGTTAAATATACCAGCTGCGACGCATATTTTGGTACGCTTTCATCAATACTCAGCTCCTTTATAATGCCAAAGTAATCGTCAATTTCAATAAACTTAACATAGCGGTTTCTTATTTTCCGGGCGGTATGCCATGTCCACATTATAGTAAACAAAACAAATCCTACCGATAAAGTAAACCAACCGCCATTTACAAATTTAACCAGGTTGCCAGCCAAAAATGTACCTTCAATTAACAGGTAAACAACTAAAAATATAGCAATAATATAGGTAGGCAATTTTTTTCGCCTCAAAAAGTTTGATACCAATATGGTAGTCATTAGCATGGCCACTGTAATACTTAATCCGTAAGCAGCCTCCATGTGATCTGAATGACGGAACAGCAACACCACCCCAATACAGCCGGCACAAAGCAACCAGTTAACACTTGGCACATACAATTGCCCCTTTGATTCTGAAGGATAATTGATCCGTACCTTGGGCCAAAGGTTTAAACGTACAGCCTCAGCTATCAGCGTAAATGAGCCCGATATAAGTGCCTGGCTGGCTATAACCGCCGCTACCGTTGCTATACCAATACCATAAAGCAAGAACCACGATGGCATAATTTCAAAAAATGGATTATGTAAATTAAGATCCATTTTTTGCCCATTATGCTGCAATAACCAAACAGCCTGGCCCAGATAATTAATTATCAAACATGTTTTAACATAGATCCAGCTAATCTGGATATTTTTGCGGCCGCAGTGGCCAAGGTCCGAGTATAAAGCTTCGGCACCAGTAGTACACAAAAACACGGCGCCAATAATTATCAATGGATGGCTTTCGGGCGAGTGCGATGTTAACAACAGATAAGCATAATATGGGTTTAATGCTTTAAATATAGTGGGCGACTGTGCGATAAAAACAATCCCTAAAACGCCCATCATGGTAAACCAGATGAACATCATCGGCCCAAAAGCCTTACCTACCAGCGATGTTCCAAATTGCTGAATAATAAAAAGCGCAAAAATAATGGCTATAACCACCGGCACGGTTTGCAAATGCGGATAATAAGTCTGCAAACCTTCAATAGCCGAAGATATGGTAATTGGCGGGGTAATTATACCATCGGCCAATAGCGCACAACCGCCGACAACGGCTGGTACGATAAGCCATTTTGCACGTCGGCGCACTAGCGAGAACAGTGAAAATATACCGCCTTCTCCCTTATTATCAGCGCGTAAAGTAATTACCACGTATTTCAATGTGGTTTGTAAAGTAAGCGTCCAAAAAATAAGGGACACTCCACCAAGGACTAAAGTTTCTGTAATATGATGGAAGCCGACGATAGCTTTAAAAACATATAATGGAGAAGTCCCAATATCGCCGTATATTATTCCCAAACTGATTAACAGTCCGGCGAGGGTTAATTTTTGCAGATCTTTATGATTTGACACGCTTTTGCATTTAGGCCAAAAATATCAAAAATTACGTTTTATAAGCTTAAAAATAAATCTTTAATTATATTAGTAAAACTAAATATATAGTCAACTACATGTATTTTTGTTAAATTTTGTTAAAACACACTATAAAAACTGTCAAAATTCAATGTGCGAAGCACATTATTTATACTTTTGTAAACGATATTATAAGAATGAGGCTAAATTTTACTTTTAAAAATTCATGGAGCGTAACAATTGCGATAGCGATATTCATGAATCTTGCCTTTTCAAATACTATTGCTTATTCGCAATCCGATACTACCTATTCGCGTCTGTTTAAAACAAAAGCAACTAAAAGCGTAGCCAAAAACAATCTGCACTTAGTATTGCCTCCATTAAGACCAGCAGTCATATCAACCACGAAAGTTAATGTTTATAAGCCTGATGATAAACTATTAAATAATGTACAGGTATATCCCAACCCGGTAACTGATCAAATAAATTTGAAGTATGATCTTTCGCGCAACTCAAACGTAACCATTAAAATAATGGACGTTTTAGGTAATGATATCATCACCTTATTTTCGCAAAGGGTTGAGTCGGGCGAAAAAACCTTCAATTATGCTTTAAACAGTAAATTAACCCGTGGCTTTTATTTTGTAAGGGTAGTTGCCGGCACCGAGTCTGTTATTAAAAGAATTTCGGTACTTTAAAAATTCTATTCCCGGGCTTCAATTATTTATTTTTTATAAAATAGTTCACCGCAATTCTTTGGAATTGGTATCAATTGCCCACCACAATTTTCTTCTTGCTGTCTTCATGTAATACCTTAATAATCTTAGCCGGGCTCTTCCATTCAAATAAATGAATAATCCAAATAGTAAAACGCACAAAACCTTTGGGACCAGCAAGATCCTGTGCAAGTTTTTTTATGGTTTGATCGCGCTGATTGACGCAGCCAGAATAAGCTTCGCCTTGCTTTGTTACCAAATCTTCCGCAAAGCACCACGCGCCATCGCGGGCGTTATCAATACTAAATTGTATTAAAATTGATTGCTGATTACCTGCATGCAGGCCAAGTAATGATAACAGTGGCGAAATACGGTCAATATCGTGTAGTACTTGATAAGTTAAAGCCGAAATTATAGTATTTATAGAATCAAAATCGTTTTGAACACTTTGTAGTTGCCCACCCGACACTTGTGCGGCGGCAATGCCAAGGTCAAGATTGATGTGTGCGTTCATGCCGAGCAACAAATGTTGTAAAACCAACGGCGACGAGCTACCAGCAGCGTCAAAAGCCACCTGCCATGATGCACTCAACGGTTCCTTATTTTCCCAAGCCTTTAAAGCGCTAAGATAACGGCTGGCAAAAATCACGTCAAACTTTTCCATCAGGGGGCCATTCTCAAACCGGTTGCTCGCAATCCCGGCCTTAACGGATGCCGTTACCTTGTAGTAAAGCGCTGCAAAATAGCCCATGCGGCTATTGGTTTTAATACTTTGATCTATTATAGTTTGCAGCTGTATTAATATGTCATCAATGGTAACTTCCGCCATATTTACGTTTTTTAACTAAGCTACAAAATTGCAGCAGAAAATAGTGGCTATATTATACCCAATAATTATTTGAACTCAGAAGGTTAATTTATTTTAAATCGGCTTGCTTTTGTTTCACCTGCCCAACCCAAATCCAAGCCAATAAAGCAATCAAAGTGTAAAAGCCAATATTTTGAGAATAATTGCCCGCACTTAATTTATCAAAAATAAAACTGATAGCCTGGTTTACATTCATGCCCTGTTACTGAACAAGAAACCTAAACGGAACAAAACCACTTTAGGTTACAATTTATTAATTTAGGTTTAAATAACGATAAGGTATAATAAAAGTAAATGATATATTAATTAAATGCAAATATTTTTAAGCAATATTGTCCGTTCTCCTCAAAAATACTTATTAAATAAAACGGCGCAATAATTATTCAATGGTATTACTAAATTCAAAATAATTTAAAACAGCATCATATATATCGTCGTCTTTGCCTTTAACCCAGCGCAAGGGAATAGTAATAGCGCTACCGTAATCTGATTCAAATTTCAGGCTTATCCTAAGTAATGATGCACTCCTGCCTCTTATCAGCCTGATGTCATCAATATCCGCCCAGCCTATACTTACATCGCGGATATAATCATTGATGCCTTCTTCGTCAAGTTGCAAGGCAATATCACCTTTTATAGCAGGTATTAATCGTTTTACAACTAAAAGACTAACCATAAAAACAAAGAAAAGGCAAAATATACCATAAATAACCCAACCTACGGTATTGTTAGCATTCAACACGTTCGAGAGCAGCAACAACATTAAAACAATCATTAATACTATAGTGCCGATACTAAATTTAAGGCTATAAGGGTACTGTGTTGTTTCCATGCTGGATATAAATATACATTAAATTATATGGAAGCCGACCTTGTTGGACTTCTCGGCGCGGCAGTTGGGCTATTATTAGTCAAACCCGTAATTATCAATGATTGTGCTTTTTATGAATATCCTTAACCAAACATAACTTCTTTATATCAGCAATCTTTACTACAAAAGGGGCATATTTAAGGCGATTGCCAATCATTTCGGTAGTATTGTCAGAGTGGGCAATCACTTCATCCGCGTTATCACCGGCCAACAGCCGTTTATACATACGATACTCGCCCCATTCAATATAATATACCTCACCAGGCAATATTTTTTTATCATTTATTATTTTAAGTGCCACCCAGCAACCGTTTTCTAAATATGGATACATAGAATGTCCCCATACCGGCAAAGCAAAATCACAATCCTCAATTCCGGGGAAATTCATGCGGCCCACTGGTTCCTTATCGTTTATATCGCTATACACCTCAACACCAGAAGCCGTTGCCGTAATTTCATACATCGGGATGCCCTCCGATGGTTTCGCTACATGAAAATTTTGATGATTCGCAGTATTTCTTTGCCCGGATAAGAAATCTGCATATTTTTCTTTAAATATCTTTAATTTTTCTGGATCAATATTTTGCCTACTCTTTATTATCTCTGTAATTGAACTTGCATTATTAAAGCCCAACACTTCTGCAAGCTGCGCATTTCCGCTAAAAGCTTTGCCTCTTAGCTGATTATATAATATTATAAACTCCAACGTCTCGGGACGGATCATTTTTATTTTTTTTGGCTTTGATGCTTCTTCCATGATGTGGATAACTATTTAAAGTTTTTCTTTATTTAAATACAGATATTTCTTTATATTTGTTTTGTTATTCTTCGCTAAAGTAGGATAATTTTTATAAAAAACAAACATGAAGTCTACAGAATATAAAGAAAAATTATTTATTAATAAAGGACCGCCAAAACGGTGTCTGCGACGTACCAGATTGACCAACTGTTATTGTCATGCGGGCTTACATCAAACTTCCTTCAATGGCAAAACTTGAGAGAAAATGCCAGCATACAAGAAGTTATAAAAAATTAACCTAAACCAATTACCGCTTTCACTTCGGATTCTCCAAAGTGCCAGCTATCGGATTTTTCCGATCACAAATCAACCAAAAAAACCAAATGCACCTCGCCTACTCAGTCATAAACAACGATACAAACAATAACACGTCGCAGAATAACCAAACACAACCCGAAAACGAAACGCTCCTCCGCTATCGTGCCTGGCAAACAACCTGCATTAAATACAGTGATGAAATTGCCGCAATACAGAAATACATGCCCGGCTGGATGCCGAAGCTTCGCTAACGTAAGCAGGTATTAGTTTACCGGCGCCCATCCCTCCCAAAAAACCAACAGACAAGCTGCGTTCGCAGCATTGACCTGATTTTGCAAAACCAATGATTAACTAAACTATTAAAACAGAATATGAAAATAAGCAAAACCCTTAAAAACCAATTATGGTGGCTCGTTATCTCGGTTGATTACGATTATAGTCGCATTACCATCGCCGATCATGATATTAACGGCGACACCCTAACCCTTTGGCTGGAAGACAAGCACGACTATAAAAATTCGCTCGATGAATGCCTGCAACTGGATATCAGCACAAAGCAATTCGCCAAACTTATAAAAGATGAAAATTTCAACAGCTACGAAGGCAGCAAAATGCACCCTACCAAAAACTATGTCTACAAAACGCGTATTGAAATTAATGCACCTATTGCCTGGTATTTAAATGATGCCACTCCCGCCGAACAACAATGGACCCGCGAAGCAGTGCTCAAAAAAATACTAACTTATTTGGTTGAAACAGAGGCAATGAGCATAGAAGAATGGTAGTAAAAGAAATTTCGCGGAATCGCATTTGTTGGAAACAAGGGTATATGTTAATACAGCAAAGACTACGCAACATACTTCAATGTTGGAAATATCAGTCACCTTAAATTCATTAAATGAATTTTATAATTGGGGCTTTACATTTACTTTGTTAAAACAGCTATTTTCGTAAAAATTCCATCCCTATGTTTATCCGCCTCGCTACAAAAACTGATATCCCTCCAATAATGCAGCTGGTAAAGCAGATAGTACCGGCTATGATCGCTCTTGGTAATTTTCAGTGGGACGATACCTATCCAAACCCACAAGTATTTGAAAACGACATCAGCTTAAACCAACTTTGGCTAGCCGAAATTGATGGTACCATTGCCGGCATCACTGCTATAACTACCGATCAGGCGCCTGAATATGCGCAGGTAGGTTGGGATATAACCCAAACAGCCATTGTTACACACCGTTTGGCGGTGAGTGCTAATTACCGTGGTTTAGGTGTTGCCGCCGCCTTGCTGCAACAAGCTGAACAGGTAGCGATAGAGAATGGTATAAACATTTTGAGAATTGATACCAATACCGCCAACCAGGCTACCCAAAAACTTTTTCCTAAAATGGGATATAATTTTGCCGGTGAAATTGGCCTCGGTTTCAGACCAAATTTGCGATTTTACTGCTATGAGAAGATAATTTAACTGAAATTATCCATACTTACTGTTTACAAAAGCGAAAGGTTTCGCCTTCTCCAAACTATTAACCATCGTTAATTGATAACATTAAATCGTCAATCTTCAAGCAATTCATAAAAAAAGTGCAACCCCATGCACGATAGTACCGTAAAAATGAAACAAAAGACGAGAGCACCTGGTTTATCGGTATTAATTTTAGAATTATGGACGTATTATTTTTCTTTACAGTTGTATCCGTGGCCATTATGCTATTGATATTGAGATTTGACAAAAAACAAACCATAAAAATTAAAACTATTTTAAAAGAAAACCGCGATATACCGCCGCTGTTTTTGTTGAAGTTGACCGAAGAAAAAATTAATTCGCTAAAAACAGCATTGCGTTATGACGATATCCCACAAAATATGGCTACAGCAGGCTCTATGAGTAACATCTACGGTGCTCCAAACGAGAACCGCCGCCAATCAAAAGTACAGGAGCTAAAGGCCTTATCATCAAAATACAATAATGGGCAAATATCAATTGAATCATACAACATGAAGCTTGATGAGCTGCTTGAACAAGTACAAAACAGCGGAGATTCATTTGGGTTGGCAAGCTAAAAACAGCTTGAATAAATTATACAAAAAGGCTTGTAACATTCAGATGTTACAGCCTTTTTCATTTTTACAGCTTCCTGTTTCTCAGCTTCTGCCGTGCATAAAACCTTTTATCACCAACACAATAATATACATTGACAATCCCGCTACTTTGTTTATTATTGCACCGAAATGTCGGACGAAGCAATAGTAAAACGATTAAAGGTAATTGTTAAGGAACATGGCGGGCAACTTGCGCTGGCAGGCGCCATTGGCGTTGACCAAGGCTTTATCAGTAAGGTAATCAACAAAAAACAAGATGTCAGCTATTATCTAATCCGCAAACTTTGTTTCCAATTAAAATACTCGCCCGAGTGGCTTATACTCGGCACCGGCGAAAAAAAGATCAACAAGCCTGAATCAGCCAAGCTGATTACCGAAATACAAATGATGCGTACCGAACTCGATATCCTGCACGCCCGCATGCGGGCTTATGAAATGGAGCTTAAAGAATTAAAAGAAAACGGTTTGTTTGGGGAGCAAAAAGCCGGATAATCCTTTCCGTTTATTCCCGCTATAATCCCTCACTGCCCTATTTATTCGTTAATTTCTCTTTTAGTTATTAGCTTGTTCTTTTCCCAGTAAACTGTGCTTGTAGCTATAAGTAAAATAAATAACAAGGCCAATTACCAACCATATTAAGAAGCGCAGCCAATTGGTGTAACCCAAGTCTGTCATTAAATAAAAACAGCTTAACAAACCAAGCACAGGTATAAGTGACAGGTTTTTAATAAAAGCACAAACAGTTAATACTGCTGATAGGATGATAAACAGGAAGAACGGAAAATTCTCGTGTGCATTTGCACCTTTAAATGAATCCGCAATTTCGTTTCTAAAAAAGTAAGCACCGGCTATAAACAGCAACGGCACAATATATTTTGAATTAACGTATGGCAAGTGAAACTTTCCGCTTTGGGCAGCCTCACGGGGCAATAGCAGTACTCCTCCGCAAACCAGCACAAATGCAAACAAAGTGCCTATACTGGTTAAATCGGTTACTTCGGTAAGGTTCATAAACAACGCCGGTATGGCAACCACAAAGCCGGTTACAATGGTTGCAAATGAAGGGGTATGATATTTAGGATGAATCCGAGAAAACGCCTTGGGCAATAAACCATCCCTGCTCATGCTCATCCAGATACGTGGTTGTCCCAATTGAAAAATAAGCAACACACTGGCCGTAGCAATAACCGCGCTAAACGAAATAACACCGCTTAGTTTTGTTAAATGCACTTTGGTAAACACATACGCCAAAGGATCGCCAACAGCTAAATCTTTATAACTCACCATGCCGGTAAGCACAAGGGCTATCAATATATAAAGTACAGTGCAAATAATAAGGGAATAAATCATACCTCGGGGCAAATCGCGCTGCGGATTTTCGCATTCTTCGGCAGTGGTTGATATGGCATCAAAACCAATATAAGCAAAAAACACACCCGAAACACCCTTCATTACGCCACTAAAACCGTTTGGCATAAACGGATGCCAGTTGGCCGGAGTAACGTAAAAAAAGCCAACTGCTATAACAACCAGCACTATTGCAATTTTTAAAATTACCATAGCATTAGTAGCTTTTTTAGTTTCGCGGATACCAATATACACCAGATAGGTAATAAAAACAACAATCAACAAGGCCGGTATATTGGCTATTATTTTAATGTCGCCAAAGCCGGGGGCGGTATTCCAAGCCATTGCGCCTTCTTTAAAGGCATCGGTTATACCTGCCACGTTATGGCTGGCGGTTAACTGCTCTACCTGCCCATGCGCCTTAAATGCCGTAAAATAATCCATAGTAAGATATTCAGGAATATGGATATTAAAGCCCTGGAGCAGGTTAACAAAATAGGTACTCCATGATATGGCTACGGCAATATTGCCAATGGCGTATTCCATTAACAAATCCCAGCCTATAATCCAGGCAATAAGCTCGCCAAAAGAAGCATAAGCGTAGGTATAAGCACTGCCTGCAACCGGAATACGTGATGCAAACTCCGCATAACAAAGGGCCGAGAAGCCGCAGGTAACTGCCGTAATCATAAATAATATGGTTACGCCGGGTCCCCCGTTAAATGATGCTAATCCAATAGTTGAAAATATTCCGGCACCCACAACGGCCGCTATTCCCATAAGGGTGAGGTCTTTAACGTTTAGCGCTCTGGTTAAATGTGAGCCTCCGGAGTGTTCGGCATCACTAAAACCACTTTCACAATCAGTTAATATTTTACTTATAGACTTTTTACGGAATATACTATTCGACATCTAATTTGATCAGTTAACTAAAATGGTAAACTTAATGATTTTTTTGCAGTGAATAAGTATATGCTTATTTTGCACGATGAATATAGGTATAAAAGATGTTTTGCAACGAATTAAGCTGTTCTTTATCCTTTACCTGCTGCTGCTTTGTGCATGCCTTGTTATAAAAATACTGTTTAGTAAGGAGCAAATTTATTTTACTGTTAATAGTCACTATTATAACTGGGCTGACGCAATTGCTCCCTATATAACTGATATCGGCAACGGATGGACTGTGGTTATACTATCGGCATTATTGGTTTTATATAACTACAGGACAGCATTTTTAATGGCCAGCACGTATGCCATTACCTCCTTACTGGCACAAGTTGTTAAATTTATTTTTGATGCGCCACGCCCTACCCTCTATTTTAAAGATCAGCTGAGTCGCATCCATTTGGTAAAAGGTGTTGATATGCTAAAGTACCACAGCTTCCCATCAGGCCATACAGTTACTGCATTTTCAACCGCTTTGCTCATTGTTTATCTAACTAAAAATAAAGGTTGGAGCATTTTATTGTTTATAGTGGCTGCCAGTGTTGGCTACTCACGCATGTACCTGAGCGAACATTTTTTTGAAGATGTAATGGCTGGTTCGGCATTAGGTGTATTCATTACCATATTTTGGATTTGTTATATTGACAGCAAGCAATTTTTGCACGCCCCTAAGTGGAACAGGGGGATTTTTAAGTCTTAAGTCGGGAGTCCGTAGTCTCAAGTCGGAAAATTTGACAAATACTTTTCTGACTCAGGACTTTATACTAAGAGCTAAAAGGTCTAATCAACAACCAACCTGTTCTTTCTTTTAATCACTATCAGTACAATTATCAAAACCAATAAACCACCGCCGCCAATAATTTCTATTTTAGTGATTGATGACAAGCCATTATCATTTGAGATATACTGATCATTTCGTTGAAGCCCGGGTGATAGTTTTATGGAAGATGCATAAGCTTTATATTCATCCTTTATCAACTCGCTCCTATTTTCGGGATAAACATATTCAAAGGTATAAGTAGCATCCTGCGTATAAAGCAGTATAAAATTTCTGAAGGTAGCAGTACCTGTGCCATCATCATTTTTTAACGTAAATACTTTGGCCTTTAAGGTGCCGATTGTACTATCACGAACATGCAACGCCGCACCATCGCCGGATTGCCCCTGAATACCTTTAACATAGTCCTTTAAAACTTTGTTAAGATCTTTTTCTTTCTTTAAAGGAGCATTATTTTTCGCGTTGGCCTCGCGAATAGCTATCATATAACCATATAAACCATTTGCCGAATAAATTTGCTGCCCTAACGTATCTTTCACCTGGTACCCTACAGGTAATACAACAGTAACCAAACTATCTATTTTAACAGGCTTGTTTTGCTGATAAACTGTAACGCCTTTATTTTGCTGACTAAACCCCGTTATTGCAAACAATAACAACGTAAAACTTAATATTATCTTTTTCATTATAACTATCGTTTTTAAAAGGTAAAAAAGCTACCATGAGCTTATTGTTCCCTTTATTTTGAGATATCTCATGATAGTTTACATACCCTAAGTAACTCGAAAATATCTTTTTGGTTTTGATTTTTGGTTTATTGATAATATACCGGGCACAAAAAAAGCGGATAGTTCTGCAACTACCCGCTTTCATATTTGAGCTAATTTATTTTATAATTTTTCCATCTCGCCCTTTACAAAGGCCGCTAATTCTTTAACGTATTCAGCGCTGAAATCAAATTTGATGCCCGCGGTTTCGTAAATTTCTTTGATGGTTTTGGTGTAGCCCAGTTTTAAGGCTTCTATATATTGTTTCAATCCTTTTTCGGGATTTTGTTTGTAATTTTTCCATACTGCAATGGCCCCCAGCTGTGCCATGCCGTATTCAATGTAGTAAAACGGCACCTCGAAGATATGGAGTTGTTTTTGCCATAGGTTGGCTTCAGCCTCTGGGTGTTCGCTCCAATCAACAAAGCCTGCACCAAATGGCTCGTAAATTTGAATCCACGCTTCGGTACGCTCAGCGTCGGTATGATCGGGATTGGTGTATATCCAGTGCTGAAACTGATCAACAACAGCCACCCACGGTAAGGTTTTTAATACATCAAACAACTGATCACGTTTGGCGCGTTTAAGATCCTCTTCGTTATCAAAATAAACATCCCAGTTATCCATCGAAATCAGCTCCATGCTCATTGATGCCAGTTCGGCTACCTCCCTTGGACAATGTTTAAAATCATTAAGCTCCAGATCGGCAGTTAAAAAGGTATGCACTGCATGGCCGCCTTCGTGCACCATGGTGGTTAGATCGCGGAAGGTATTGGCAGAGTTCATAAAAATAAACGGTGCACCAGTTTCCGAAAGCGGGTAGTTATAACCACCGGGAGCCTTCCCTTTGCGGCTCTCTACATCAAACAGGTTATTATCCTTCATAATCTCCAGCCGTTCGCCCAAATAAGGGTTAATATTGCTGAAACATTTAATAGATTTTTCTATCAGCTCGCTGCCACTGTTAAATGGTTTTAATGCGGGCTTACCGCTGATATCCACATCCATATCCCACGGTTTAAGAGCATCCAATTTTAAAGCGGCCTGACGCTTTTTGGCTTCCTCCCTTAGTATCGGAACAATCTCTCTTTCTATCGCCTCGTGAAAAGCATAGCAGTCCTGCGGGGTATAATCAAAACGGCCCAATGCCTGGAACATATAATCCCTGAAGTTTTCAAACTCAGCATTCAAGGCAACTTTATGCCTGAGGCCACGCAGGTGATCAAAAAGTTGGTTAAGGGGCTCTCTGTCCTGCAGACGACGGGTAGTAATCTTCTCCCAAACCTCCTGCCTTTTACTGCGGTCGGTATCCTTTAAAAACACCGATGCCTGCTCTAAAGTAAATTCCTTATCGCCAATATGCACCGACATGGAGCCAGTTATAGATTGATATTTTTGTTGTTCAACCTGTATTTCTGTTTGTACCGGAATATTCTCCTCCCTAAACAGCTCCAATGATTTTTTTACCCCGCGCAGGTAAATAAAATATTTTTCGCTGTTCAACTCATCAACAAAAGGACTACTAACCAATTTTTTGTTTAGCTCATTGCTGTATGGGGCAATTTTGGGCTCAATTTCTGTAGCAAAATACTGAAAATTCTGCAGCAGTTCTTCGTTGGTGGTATCGCAGGTCATGCGGATATAGCGCCATGCAAAATCTTCTTCAATGGCAGCTTCCAACTCGCTTCTGTTATGAAGCCATTCTTCCAGTTCTGCAACGGAGTTAATAGATCGATCACAAAGGTCTTTATAAAGTGGTTCAAGGTTTTCCCATTTAATTTCGAGGGAACCCGGGATATATGTTCTTGTTTTTTTTTGGATCATGTTATTGATATGCTTATGTGCAAATGTGCGGATGTACAGATGATAATCAAAGTAATTGTAAAAAATTTAATTTGAGTGATAAAGGGGGCTAAGAAGAGAAGATTATTGCTTCGAAAAATTTAAAAACCAACTAAAATCAATTTTCTGAAAAACTATCTTTCAATTTTAACCAGCTCTTCCTTTTCCACTAATTCGTCAACTTCGCTCAAGGCCTCGGCGGTAGTGGTATTATATTTTAGCTTGCGGAAACGCCACAGGGCAAAGGCAGGTTCCTGGTAACGGTTTATCAACTTAAAAAACTTCGGGAAGTTATGCACCTCGTCAAGCAGTACACCGGCAACAATACCATTATTATCCAGTATTTCGCGTATAGTATACTCCTTGTCACGGGTTATCCATATCTCAAAATCCTGACGTATCTCTACGCTTTTGTCGGGGTCAATTTTGTCGTTAATGCAAATTACTTTATCTCCGGGTCTCATTGTACAAATTTAAATAGTTAACGCGGTAAATTGTTTTATTGGATGTCATTTTAAATAAAAAGCACGAAGCAAGTTCTGCGCCTTATATGTGGGCCACTCAGTTGAAAAAGCTCATCGTTCTTTAACGACGACAAAAAATAACCAATGGCTTTATCTATCCACAAAAACACCTTCACATTATCTATATTTAAAGCATGAAAAAACGCCCCTGTCTCCTCTCTATAATCGCACTACTTATGCAATTAGGTACAATGCAAGCATCGGCACAGATAACAGGTGTGCAATTACCAGCCAAACAATTAATGGTGGTATTAACGGATAATTGGGATACGTTACAGGGTAAGATATATTGCTTCAACAAAATTAACGATCAGTGGGTGCTGCAATTTAGTAACGATGTTGTTGTCGGCGCCAAAGGATTAGGCATAGGCGATGGCTTGTTTCCGGTAACTATCGCTGATGCACCGGTTAAAAAGGAAGGCGATAATAAAGCACCCGCAGGCATTTTTACCATTGGTATCGCTTTTGGTTATGCCGATGCAAAAGATGCCACCTGGATAAAAACCCATTATCTGAAAGCCAGCGACACTTTAATTTGTGTGGATGATATGCACTCGCCCTATTACAATACGTTGGTAAAAAGAGATACAACCCGCAGTGAGTATAAAAGTCACGAAGAAATGCGCCTAAAAAAGGACTATTACAAATGGGGATTGTTTATAAACCATAATACACCTAAAACAGTGGCTGGCGACGGATCATGCATATTTATGCACATCTGGGAAAACAACCATCAAGGTACCGCAGGTTGCACAGCTATGGACGAAGTCAACCTGCTTCGCGTTCTTCACTGGATAAATGCACAGGACAATCCTTTGCTGGTGCAACTGCCCAGGGCGGAGTACGTAAAGTTAAAGGCGATATATCATTTGCCAGAGATTGCGTTTTGGAGGCTTCAGTAAAGCCTAAGCTCATGTTGATATTGTCAGCAACACACAAAGTACAGTATTGCGATTTGTCGGCGATATTGGGATGCTACTTTCAACAAAATAAAAAAAGCTCCGCGGTACACCGCAGAGCTTTTCCAACTATAAAAAGAATATTATTTAGTAATTAATTGCGTCTGAAACCGCCTTTGCCGCCGCCGGCACCACCGCCCGTAAAACCTGGACCTTTGTCCTCGGCAACGTTAACAGTGATACGACGTCCGTAATAGCTTGCGCCATTCATGCAACGTATTGCTTCTTTAGCTTCATTGTCATTCACCATTTCAACAAAACCAAAACCCTTACTCTCTTTTGTTTCGCGATCTTTAATGATCCTGAGCGATTTTACAGGCCCAAAATCACCAAAAACAGCAGTTAGTTCGGCCTCGTCCACTTGTAATGGCAAGCCGGCAATAAATACTTTCATCAATGTTTTTAAATTTAAACAAAGGTACAAAAAATAGGCGAATTTAGGGCACGCAAAAGGCAAAAGGTTAAAGGCGAAGGGTTTTATTACCTTAGGATTACTTTATTTGATATCACGGCTGTACTACGAAAGTAAAAGAATATTACTGCTCACCAAGAGGGCTGCAGTAGCAAATACCGTATCATTTTTAATCGTAAATTTCCTCTACAACGCTTTATATAAGTAAGAGTTTTGTTCTGTTTTTTATTTTGTACATTAGGTTAAAACCTTGACACAATGAAATTTAAGTGCCCAAAATGCAAAAGCAGCAACGTTACAATTCAAAGCAAATCTATATATTTTAGAAACGCGGCCATATTCCTGGTGATTGTTTTACTTTGTTATATTGAATTTAACAGCTTAACCGTAGAAAAAGATGTTGACCGCGTGGTAATCTTGGGTTTTTTATTATCCGGAAGCGCATTTGTTTTATGTTTAATTGCCAGCTTATACTACTTTATAAGCGCTTTTTTAATTAAAAAAACTATTTACAGATGTCAGTATTGTAAAAGTAAATCTCAGGCTGCTTTAAAAGTCCGGAAAGATGCTGTTAAAATTGAAGCCTTATTAAATAGCATCAGGAAAAAATAATCTTACAATGTTTAGCTTCACTAATGGCTAATCCCACTTCCTCAACCCCAACAACTTTTCACCAAGCTCGCTCAATTCAGCGGTTTTGTATTTTGTTTGTTCCCACTTGCGCGGGTCGCCGGGAAAAGCGTAACCTTCTGGAGCCATACGATCACGCCACGAGGTAATCCGCCACTGACGTAACTCTTCGTTATCTTCGTGTGCGGGCATCATAGCAATATATTGAGCCATACGCACCTTATTGCCACTGGTATTTGGTCTTATACCGTGGGGCTGCGTGCTATTAAATATCAGCAGATCTCCGGCTTCCATTTTTACCTTTTCAGTAACAAAACTACTAACATCAGGTTTAAAATGATCGCGGTCACCGGGTTGGGTAAGCTTCCAGGTATCATAGGTTCTAAACAATTCGGGAATACACTGAAAGCCACCCATATTTTCGTCCATCTGATCGGCTAATGCCAAAACACCCTGCACATTTTGAGGCTTGGTTTCAGGATCATAATCCCAGTGGATAAAACCCTTATACTCAAAACCCGGGCGAATAGGCAAGTTTAGGTTGGCCCTGTCAATGGTTACCCAAAGTTTTTCGGTACCCCAAATGTCAACAAAGGCATCATACACACGCTGCATCTGGCGGTTATCCCATAAATACTGATGATTATAAACCTCAACCATGCCAGTATTGGTAAGTTCCTTCATTTGCATTTCGGCCCGCGGCGGGGCGTACCAGGTTTCAGGGTCTGAGGAGTCTTTCTCTTCAAACTCCCACAAGAAATTTGCCAAACGTTCCACCTGTTCTTTAGGCACAACGCTTTTTATAACGATGTAGCCATTTTCTACCCAAAACTTCCAGTCGGCTTCACCTAGCACGCGTAAAGGCCGGCCGTTGCTGCGGTCATTGAGCTTAATGTTGCTGGTTTTGGCAGTTGACGGATTGCCGGGAATATCTTTATGGGCAGCGGTTGGAGCCATTGTTACATTTTCTGTCTTCATAATATTTTTTAATTGGTTATACCAAAATTAGACATCAATGCATTTCAAAAACAGTTCGTAAATGATCAATACTTGCACTGTATTGATATTTTTCATGTAAATTAGGATGAATTAAGGTAAATAAAAATGAAAAAACTACAACTCGAACAAGTAGAGCCAGATATGGGCAGTTCATTTAAGATTCTGAACCCGCATTTAAATGATACTTTTTTGTGGCACCTTCATCCCGAATATGAAATTGTTTACATTGAGGCACAGGGCAACACCGGCCCCCGTCATGTGGGTAACCATATTTCACGCTACGACGGTAGCGATTTGGTTTTCATTGGCCCACACATACCCCACCTTAATTTTGATTACGGCGTACATACCAATTGCAGCCAGGTAGTAATACAGATGAAAGAAAACTTTTTGGGCGAAGCATTTTTTAACAATCCCGAAATTGCAGCCATTAAGCAACTCTTTAAAAAAGCCGCCCTGGGCTTATCATTTTATGGCGATACAAAAGCGAAAGCTGCGGCCGAACTAAAGAAGCTGCAAACCCTTAATCATTTTGAGCAGTTGCTGAGCCTGCTGCGCATATTTCAGCTTTTGGCCACCAGCAAGGAGTTTGAGGTTTTAAACGATGCCCCCGCTGCTAATAAAGCCTTTGAAAAACAACAAAAAAGAATGGGCCTTATCTACAAATATGTTGAAGAAAATTACAACTCCACTCCCGATGTAAACCATCTGGCCCGGCAAGTAAACTTAACCACAGCTGCCTTTTGTCGCTATTTTAAAAAACAAACCAAATTAACATTTACCGATTTCATTAACCAATATCGCATTGTCGAAGCCAAAAACCTGCTGCTTCAAAATAAATCCATCACCGAAACCTGCTACGCCACCGGCTTTGAACAGCTATCGTACTTCAATAAAATATTTAAAAAACTAACCGGCGAAAATCCGTCAGCGTTTAAGAAGAGGAATGAAAGGTGAAAGATTTTTTTTTTCAAAAAATCAACGAAGTCAAAAAATCAAAAACAATCAACGGCCGGTTTTAACCTGCAAATCAAAAGCACCCTCAACCCTGTAATAAGGCGAGTTAGCTTTATCATCCTTGGCTAAAAAAGTGTAAAAAGTACCTTTAGCGAGCTCATTGTTTTGATTATAGGTAATGATATTAAAATTGCCGAAGTCTTTTTGACCAGAATACTTGCTCAAAGAAAGTTGCATGGCTGGTTTTTGTGCATCAGTACTTAACAAAAACTGACCACCAGCCACACTAGTATTAATGTTACTGAATGCATAACCCGAAGAACTGATGCCAAAACTCATATTATGTTCCTTATTAATAGCAGTGATACCAAAATAGTGGGTGTCGGCGTCAACACGTACATTAATAAAGGCAATGGAATCGCGCGAGGCATCAAAAGTATAGGTAGAATCGTTATATTTAATTTTGAGCGTGCCACTAACCGCTAAAAAATTACCGGGAGACGAAATAACAGAACTATCAGCACTAACATTGGTTACCGAACTGGGTTGTTTCACATCACTATCCTTCTGGCAGGAACTGATAACAGCCAGCAAGAGGAATGTAAAGCAAAATAAAAGTGCAGTAAACCTTTTATTACCCATAATTAAATTGATTGCTATAAATCTACTAAACTAATAACGAAAATAAAACATCAATGGTTGTCTTATTCTTAAATTTAACTCATAATTTAACAAAACTTAACGTTATATACATCCTTTGCGTTAGTTTGGCATTTACGAGTGTTTGCCTCATTACATTATTGTATGATGTTTTCTTTAATTCCCAATCGATGTACTTTGTTGCTTAATCATGTATGCCACTACATTTTGCTAAAAATATTTGCAATTCATTAAAAATTCTCGTACCTTTACATCTGTATTATGCTAATCAGCATATCAATCATAACTCATCCAAATGTTACAGCCTACTTTTAAAACAGCCAAAATTCTGGCTGAAAAAATTGATGCTTATTTCCGTCATATCGAAGGCGAATATCATCTCGAAGAAAAATCATCCGGAGAGCAAAAAACATGGGATCGCGAGCCAGAACCCGCTATTTTAACCGGCTTAATATTATTTCTCGGGTTTAACAGTCGCAAACAATTTGAAGACTACGAACAAAATGGCCAATTTGCAGGTATCGCCAAACAGGGCCGTTTGCGTGTTGAAGCATTGTACGAACGCAAGCTGCATCAGCAAGCACCTACAGGTGCTATTTTTGCACTCAAAAGCATGGGTTGGACTGAACGGCCTGAAGATAAGTCATCCTCTGACAATATCTTTAAAAGTATTACAATTGAGATTCTGGAAACCGGTCCTGCACTTGCACAATGTGAACAGGAAGTTGCCTTATAATTTATCAGCGTTTAAAACTGTAATCGTCTGTTTCAATATCAGTATCTCCTGTGCCGATATCAACGTAAGTGATAGTGAAATGTATACCCAGACTATTTACTGTTAGCGTTTTAATTGTTTCATTTATCACTTCGCCGCCTCACGTATCAGTTTGAACAAGCGTTTGTCCGTTAATTTTATATTTAAATTCGGTGTAGCTGGGAGAAGGGGTTGCTTCTGACGATAATATACCCGATCCGTCATTAAAATATTGAATATAATCATTAGTTGTGAAACTTGTGCGGGGGGCCGTATCTAATAGCTTACCTTCAGAATACGTTGTTGATGTATGCGATATTACATACAATTTAACTAAAATGGCTGTAGCTGTGTTCTGTGGTGCTGTATTATCCTTTTTACAGGAATAAAAAGAACCAGGTACCTGCATTTCATGGTCGCTATCTTAATCATATTAAATGTACCATTTGTTTTCAAACTTTTGCAAGTGTTTTTGCGCCATATATTTTGATTATCAACAACTTAAATATTTTTAATTATTATCAATTTCTACAGAATCCTATAAAACACATTCATCTATTAGCTTTATGCCAAACCATCAGCAAGCGTCTATACTTTTCAGTCAAAACTATTATACCGATGCACATACGATCATTAATCAGGGTGGCACCAGCTCAGGTAAAACGTATGCCATTGAGCAAGTTCTATTTTGTTTAGCGTGTGAGGCCGAAAAACAGGTTATAACCGTTGTTGGCCAGGATATCCCCAACCTAAAAGCAGGCGCCCTGCGCGATGCGCAAAGTATTTATCAATCTTCGGCTGCCTTACAAACTATGATAAAAAGCGTTAACAAAACCGATAGAGTTTTTGAGTTTCACAATGGCAGCATAATCGAGTTCAAAAGTTATACCGATTCTCAAGACGCGAAATCTGGGAAAAGGGATTATTTATTTGTAAACGAGGCTAATGGCATTACTTGGGATGTTTATACCGAACTATCGCTACGCACAAAAAAAAGAATTTATATAGATTATAACCCCAATAGCGCTTTTTGGGTACACGATAATTTAATTGGTCAACAGGATGTGCAACTTATTATATCTGATCATAGGCATAACCCTTTTCTATCCAATCAAACCCGGGAGAAAATAGAAACACTAAAAAACATTGACACAGAGCTTTGGCGCGTATACGCCCGCGGTCTTACCGGCAAAATAACCGGACTGGTGCTCAGTAACTGGCATCTATGCGAAACAATCCCACAGGAAGCACATCTACTGGCTGCCGGGCTCGACTTTGGTTTTACCAATGATCAAACTGGCTGTCTATTGGTTTATAAGCAAAACGGTGAGCTTTGGGTTGATGAAGTGCTGTACCAAACCGGCTTAACCAACCCTGATATTGCCGCCAAACTAACTGAAGCCCGAATGAGCAAAAACATTGAGATTGTGGCCGATAGTGCCGAACCAAAATCAATTGAAGAACTACGACGACTTGGCTGGCGTGTTACCGGCGCTAAAAAAGGCGCCGATAGTATCAAAAGCTCAATTGATATATTAAAACGTTACCGAATAAACGTAACCCGCCAAAGCGTAAACCTACGTAATGAGCTGGCACGTTACAAATGGAAAACAGACCGGTCTGGCCGCGTGCTTAACGAACCTGTTGACACCTGCAACCACCTAATTGATCCTCTGCGCTATGTAGCACTTAATAAATTAAGAATTAACCATACAACTAAACCTAAGAGCAGGCTACCTGTAACAACCGCTCCGGCATTTGATTTTGCTGAGAGGCTCTTATTAACGTAAAGAAAAAGAGCGTTGTAATGCTAAGCTTCCAGAAGTATCAATCAGTGAAATCAACCCATAATCAGTGAAATCATCAAATAAAAAATATGATCCAAAAAACACTAAAAACAACACAAGGCAAACTACTGGTAAGTATCCCCACCAACCTATACGAAATCACCTTAGGGCAGATGATAGACCTCCAGGAAAACCCATTATTAACTGATATTGGGGCAATCAGCATCCTCTCCGGCATTCCGCTGGAGCAGCTGCAAAATATTAACAGCATGGATGATCTGCAAGCATTTGCCGCGCCAGTATTATCCCTTTCCGGACAGATAAAACACCTGTACAATAGTGATGAAATCCCGAAAAAAATAACTTTCAATACCGATAAAGGCTGCAAAACAGTAAACGTAACCCGCAACTTATCCGTTGAGCCTGCGGGGGCGTTTATGGCTGCCAGAGACATTATTGCCGATGAAATAAGCGAGCAAATTAAACTTTACGGTGAGGATGATTGGCAGCAACATTTTAATCCATCACTAAAAGCTTGCTGCCAGATATTGGCTCATTACTTTTACTGCCGTACCACAGGTAAACCTTATAACGAATATGAAGCCGATGCCTTTTGTATCGAAATAAAAAAACTCAGGGTAACGGAGGCACTGCCTATAGCCAAACATTTTTTTACCTGTTATCCCAGCTTATCCAAACCGAAAACAAGCTTTTGGCATCGGCTCCTACCCTTTTGGAAAAAAGAGCAGGCATACAATCATTCGAAAAGTTTAAATACATCAACACCATAAATTCACTTGCAGGCGGCGATGTTACCAAGTGGGATCAAATACTAAACATGCCTTACGAACGCATTCTAACAAAACTACTTCTCAACAAAACCGAAGCCGGGTATCAAAAGAAATATAGCGAGTTGCTGCATTCGCAAAGTTGATTGATTTAAGGTTTTAGATTTACGATTTGATGAATCTAAAATCAAAAGCAACGCTCACACAAATTTAAAATCGTAATTCTTAAATCCTAAATAAAAATGCCTATCCGTAACCAAATTGAAGCAGTAACACAAACGTTAAGTACACCGGTAACGTTTATATACGGCACTGCCAACGAGTTAAATCAGTTGGCCGATGACGCCGCTTTCCCCGTTGTTTTTATGTACCCGTTGCAGCCAATTGATGTATCGCCACAAGTAAACGGCTCTGTTGACAACACCTTTTCGGTATATCTTGAATTTTTGTTTAAAACCGAATTTGACCAATACACATCGGACAACGAAACCTACGTAAACCAGGCCCTCGCGTTAGCTAATGAGTTCATCGTAAAAGCATCCAAATACCGTGAAGGCGATGGTCGCTACTTCCGCATAAAAGCCGGCGACAAAGCCAAATGCCTGCCCGTTTACAACAAATTTGATGTTAACAGCACTGGTGTAAATCTTACTATTAATTTGGCTACTATGTACTTTGATGTGTTTTAGGAGGGTGTTAATCCATAGACTATGAACTATCAACCATGAACTCAAAATGACCAACACCCAACTCACACAATTCCTCGAACTGATTCGTTCCGATATTATCAACTCCCTGCAAGCCAATGGCAAAGATACCAGCGGTCAAGCGGCCAAACAAATCACCATAGTTGAAGATGGCAATACCGTGCATTTGCAAATCCCCGGCTACATGCAATTACTGGAAACGGGGCGCGGGCCAACAAGCCCCGATGCCGCACCGGGCAATCCGCCAATGATACAGCTCATACAGCAATGGTGCCGCGAAAAGGGCATCCCCGACAAAGCCGCCTGGGCCATCAAAAAATCCATCGATAAAAAAGGATTCAAAGGCATCCCTGGCTTACTTACCGAACCTTTGGGAGATGACAACATCAACTTAAGGCTAAATCCAATATTGGATGAAATTAGTGAGCAGTTGATCGGTATGATTGGCGAGCAGATATAACATACAAAATCATCCACCTTGTCATCTTAAAAGTAGTGAAGGAACTTCTTCGTTCAATAAGTATACCGCAGACCTTTCCGAAGCAGAAGATCCTTCGCTTCTTAGGATGACAAAGGGCAAAACCGCAACGCCCACGAACCATAAACAATTAACCATGAACCAACAATGATCATAGCCAAAATTGATTACACCCACACCTACGTAACCGGCACGCAAACCAACGGGCAGGTATTTATATCGCTTTTTGATGCGGCAACCGGGCAGCCAACCAACGGCAACAACGTTGTTATTAGCTATACGCAAAACATTAACGGCACCACTTACAATGGCACTGCAACCATTCCCGGGCAAAGCACTCCTGTCTGGAGCGGATTAATACAAGATACGGCTACCGGGTATTATACCAGCTTTACAATTACCAACGTTGGCACAGTGCCCAACCCTGCCCCACCGGTAAGCCAATGCGATTTGGTGATTAACTTTATCACCGTAAATCAGCCCGAATCATCGCCCGGTGCAGCCGACGGCCAAATAACTATTGACGCAAATACCAGTTACGGACCAATGCTTTACAGTATTGATAACGGCCTTACTTTTCAAATATCGCCTACATTTAGCGGGTTAACCGGCGGATTGATACAAGTACTGGTAAAGGATAGTAACACACTTGGCTGCACTGCGCAAAGCGCTATAACTGTACCTGTGCTATCAAGTTTATTGGTAGCCGATCCGTCAGTTACGCTTACCGGCGGCAACATTTCCCGTTGGAGTGCTGCTTTTAACCCAGTAGTTTTTACCTATCAGCGTAAGGATTTCGAAGTTACCAACGTTAGTTTGGATACCGCAACAGGCAACGCCGCAATAACTGCAAATGGCGATACATCGGCCATACAAACAGCTTTAACGGCAATTGCGCAGGCCAACGCCAATGCTGCTGTTTTAAATGTGGTATTAACCAACAGCAACCTTGTTTATGTTTACCTTAAAGCGGGGCCGTACATAGGCACTTATCAGGTTAATGCAGTATCAGATACGGGTGCGCTTATTATAAATACGCCTTATACCATAAATGCCACCGGCTACATCAACATTAACCTGCTGCGCCCTTATTACCAGGTGCGAACGCAAATTACTTATCAGGATCCTATCAGTGGACAGCAAAATACGATTACATCAACCAACCGTCCCGATGGCACAGGATTGGTAAAAGCCGATATCTCCAACTTTTTGCAGAGCCTTTTGCGCGCCAAAGACGGCAGCAATTTTACCCAAACCAACTATCGCGACAGCAACCTAAGCGCCAGCTACCAAATTGCATACGCCGAATATTGGGATGGCAAACTAAGCGGCGGGCAGGCATTAACCTATATCCCTATTGCAAACCCTTACTACGTGTTGTACGCCGCCAAACAATTAGGACAAAAATATGGTGGTAACATGGCTGCTTATGTGCCGTTCCGAACAGTTACAAATAGCAGTCAATTGGCTCAATGGGCAACTGATTTTGCCGAACCGGCCTACTCCAACGGTTATCCTTTTGACATCGGTTTTATTTATAGCGATGATTTGGTTGGCCTGCAATTGTATTGTCAGCTAACTCCGTTAGATATTAACCGTAACCCTATAGGCGGCGGCACGCAAACCCATTATTTGCTTAATGATAATGGATCGTGGTTATTAAACCAGGATGGTAGCAAACTGGTTATTGCCGGGCAAACGGCTTCCAATACACCTGTTCCGGCGCAATTAGGTTTAAACAGACTACTCATTAATACCAATTTTGATAACGATGTGTATTATTTTACGCTGGCATTGATGTATAACGATACTGATAATGTATCTCATACTATTACTCAAACTCAAACTGTAAGAATTGATGACGCGGTTGATGAGCAGTCTGTTTACCTGCGTTGGATCGGCCTTAACGGCTGCTGGAACTACTACCGCTTTGTTTACAACCAGGAAGTATCGTTAGATGTACAAAATGCCGTTATCATCAAAAACTACGTATCCGACTGGGAAAATCAGGACGGTATTGAAGAAGTAATAGGCAAAAGCGCAGGCCAAAAAATGAAAGTAATGTCCGAAGATCTTTCGGTGGCTGATATTAAAGGATTACAATCCATCAAATATTCACCCAAAGTACAAATGCTTATAAGCAAAAACCCGGTAAAATGGCAAACCATTGTACTAAACACCGCCACCTTTAGCGAGTACGAAACCATTAACGGCGTAGCACCCTTTAGCATAACGTTTAATATGCCGAGTATTAATATTCAAACGCAGTAGGGTTTTGAGCCGGGAAGTCGGGAAAGATCGAAAGATAAAAAATTACAGAAATTAAACTATAATTGATAACAATTGTATTATAATTGTATATAAAAATAGTACTATCATTTATAAGACACAACAAACACTTATAATTGGCAAGGAGATAAACAATGAACTTAGTTATTGAAAATAACTTTATTGAGCTACAAAAGAAAACCACTCATGTACTTATTGATCAAAGAGTTGTACTGTCTGAACAAGAACAGATAAATGACTTTTTAGATAAAATAAACGATATAAAGGCAACCCACAGTAAGCTAATTCCGGAGTATGAAGGAGTCATTGAGATGGTTGTATTATTTCTGCAAAATGCGCAGCCTGTTGAGCAATTAATTTCAATTTCCGAATCAATAAATAATCTGGTTGGAACTACAAAAAGACTAATCAAATCATTTGGCGAAGGCAAGTTAAAAGATTGTTTTATAAACGAAGTTAAAGTTTACAAACTCCTTTTAGGTGATATAAATGAAATATTGAATGACATTCAATATATGATCGCAGATGATAAAGAAATGGCTGATCTATTGAGCAATATTTAATGCAAATACACCAAACGCCCGATTTCACAAAGCAGTTAAAGAATCTTACCAAACCTAAATATTCGGGTATATATGGTACTCTTAAAAAAGAAATAGACAAGTTTTTTAAGCAATACAATACCATTGAAAAGGTGTGGGATAAAAATTACATGTTGTTTGAGCGTATGGATACTATACGTATTAATAAAGTGAGATTGGAGAATGAACTGCAAAACTCCGGAAAATCGGGTGGGTTTAGGATAATTATAATTTGCGATAAAAGAGATAATAGTATAGGATTACTTTGGGTGTATCCAAAAACGGGTCCCTATGGTTCAGAAAGCACAAATCTTGACCTAACCAAAAAACTTGTAAAAAACTACGCTAAAATAAAAAAGGAAGGTTTGCTCGAAAAATTTGAGTTTAGTTAATCAAATACTTTAGTGCAATAAATTAAGTTTGACGTTTAATATTCAGGGCATTAATATTCAAACGCAGTGATAGATGAGCCCAAAAGTTTTATGCTTTCCAACTTATTAAGAATCACTTTCATAAAAACCTTTTAAAAAATGTCATCGCGTACGAGAAACGAGTATGGCAATCGCAAACATTACAGGGCGAATATGCGTAGTTAGTTAAACACCAGCTATGTAACCTATCGATTCATCTTATAAAAAGTAATCCGGGTTTTAATTGGCACTTCAATATGATCGTCCACAATATCTTTTGTTAATAACGGTCGCTCGCCGGTGTCAATGTTAGTGCTACACAAAAATTTAATTTCAGCAGGATAAAGCAGATCTTCTTTTGGTACGTAAAGCGTAAAAAGATTTGCAAACTCAATGGCAGTCCTTAATTCGCCATGATCATTAGATAAGCGCCATGTAAAACCACATGTATTAAAAGCATCATCGTTGACCGCGTCTGATTTAAGAACTACCACCAATTGCGATTTGCTTTTATTAATATCGCTCACACCAAAATCATCAATAGTATATTCTTTTTCAGCAAAAACGGCCAATACAGCATGCCCGTTAATTTTTTGATCATTAACCTTATATTCACAAATAAAAGCCTTCAGTCTTTTCGATAAACTAACCGAATTACTAACCGTAAACACTTTTCTTTGCTGATAAGTTGTTTCAAACTTAATTGGCTGTTCAACTTTTTTTAAATTAACCGTTTTATAACTATTTGCTATCTCATAAAAAACAACACGTACTTTATCCGGCAAACTTGCTGATTGGGCTTTAATATGTTTTATCTTATTGCCGTAATGGATAACTAACTCTAAACTTTGATCGTCTGCAGAATAGTTGTAAGAAGTATCCAGTTTGCTATAATTAATCGCCTCTAAGTGCGTAACCAAAGAATCCCATAAAGGCTCACTTATAGTTCCTGTATAAAAACCTTTTTTATGGATTGCAAAAACGCTTACCGAGTCTCGTGATGGCGCGGCGTAAAATTGATAACATAATGAACTGTCAATAGCTAGAGCGGTGTGCTGGCAAGGCCCCATACAATCAGCACCGGTTGCTAACTCAATTTTTGTGATCTCTGTTTTTATTTTAACGTGCTTGTGGCATGAAATCAATAGCAATGCAGATAAAAGTAAAATAAGCGGCTTCATTTGGTTTAGATATAGTAACAAGCCCTTAAGATAGCAACTTTTTTCACCCCTAACCAACAAAATCTAATCACCTTAATTTTCCTTCCGAACTTTCCGACTTTACTGACTTTCCTATGAACCAACTACAACTTTTTATAAACGACCAACTCGTTGATTTAAGCAACGACAGCCCAATCGCACTTACCTTCCAGATCAATAACCTGGCCGAGGTGCAAAATCAGCAAGGCAACACCAGCAACCAGTTTAAACTCCCTCTAACGCAGCGCAACCGGCAGATATTGGGTTTTCCGTATGATGTGGCTTTTGCAAGCAACCTACCCTATCAGCAATACCAGGCAAAACTGGTACAGGATGGGCTGGAAATTGTGCCTTATGGCGTTGGCGAATTAAGCGGTATTGATCAGGATACGGCCAGCATTACCATACTATCGGGTAATGTTGATTTTTTTGACGCTATTGATGGCAAATTGTATGACATGGCCGACAGCACCAGCATCTGGACCAACTACGGTCAAAACTTAGTTTGGCTACCGTATGACCATGCATGGAGCGTTGATAATGCAGCTGATTCACAAACAAAAACCGATGGTTGGATCTATCCTATTATTGATTATGGTTTATTTACTGACGATTTTACACAGGCTATTGATGTAAATAACCTTCGTCCAGGCTTTTTTATTAAAACTGCTATTGAACTATTAATGCAATCGTCGGGCTATACCGCTACAGGCTCCCTACTGGGCGATCCACTTTATCCTTTAATGATCGCTCAGTTTTCAAACGGCAGCTTCGAGCATGGTACCGATTACCAAAACCAAGTAGACAATCGGGGCTTAATGGCCCAAATACAAACCGCACGTGACCTCTCCTATCCGCAAGGCTATTTTGTTTGGGATACCGTTACTGCCGATGCCTCCGGCCAATTTGCAGACAGAACGGTATTTACATCCAAAACAAAAAACACAGTTACCGTAACCGTTACAGTACCGCACCTGTTTTTTAAAGGCTATGTTACGCCTAATGATAAGCAAAGCAAGGTATCCATGTTTATTTACTATCGCGACCCTAACTATCCGTCAACACCCGATACGCAGTTAACCTCTGTCGATTTTGGTTTTGGCGGGCATGGCGAAAAATACTCGGATGGCAGGCAAGGAACCGACCCAAACGGATGGACCAGGCTATATGGCTCAGACGGAGGCAACTTACAAGCATCTATTGATCTTTATAACACTACTGTTTCGGCTGAAACTCAACTGCCAGTTGGCGGTGGTATTTTTATTGGCTGGACGTTTGGCGGCAGATCTGCATCGGCACATGTTTATCCCGGTACATCTATCACCATAAAAAGTGAAAATCAGAAAGTGCAATTTGGCGACACCGTGCAATGCGAGCGTATTTTTCCTGATATCTCGCAAAAAGATCTTTTAAAAGATACCCTGCAGCGATTCGGAATTATTTGTCAAACTGATAATACAAACAAAACAGTATCCTTTAATTCTTTGCGTGATATTGTAAATAACATTCTTGTTGCTAATAACTGGAGCAGCAAATGTCTTAATCAAGGCAAACAAGTATCATTTCAACTGGGTAATTACGCGCAGTTAAACTACATGCAGTATCAAACCGATCCAAACATATTACCGCTGAACTATGGCTGGTCACAAATTTATGTCGCCGATCAAACCCTACCGGCAAATGGCACGCTGTTCAAAAGCCCATTTGGGCCAAGCTTAAACCGCCCGTATTATGGTGGTACAATAGCCCAGATAACCATGATTGACAATACCAGCAGCAGCAACGCTTTCAGCATCAGTGTAGCGCCGCGGATACTGATTGACCAGAAATATAATTTAGCTGGCAAAACCATAACCCTTACTGATGGCAACGGATACAACCGCGTTATAAATGATACTATCAGTACCCCCTATTTTTACAAACCCGATGCCCCCAACATTGAAGGCTACGGGCAACTTAGCTTAATGTTTGATGATCTGCGCAAGAAGTACTATCCCGAACTGGAAAAAATACTAACCCAAACCAAAAAGATAGTACGCTATATTTTACTTACACCATGGGATATTTTGGAACTTAACTTGCTTATTCCAGTTTATATTCAGCAAGATAGCGCTTATTACTATATCAATAAAATAGACGCCTGGCGCAAAGGACAGCCAACCAAGGTGGAGTTGGTAAAATTAGGATAGGCGAATAATATTTTCTTGCGTCATAAAAATTGTGTTTTTTATTAAATAAATATTCAAAAATATTTGGAATTTACATTTCGCTCTTTTATATTTACTAAAATTTTTAGTAAACCTTATTATAATAACATGAAAAAAATCTTACTTATCGCATTATTATTAGTCCCATTTTTGGGTATTTCACAAACAACCAAACCAATTGAAGGCTTTTTAGGTATTAAATTTGGTGCAAGCAGAGCCGATGTAATTGCTGCTGTAAAAGCCAAAGGTGGCGTTTTAACAGATCACAGTACAGAAACATATCTTATTTTTTCAAATGTTAAATTAGGTCCGAGAGCCAGTGTTCAATTTGACGTTAAGCTTTTTAATGATAAATGCTATCAGGGTTATTTTTATTTTAAACCCGATAAAGAACCGGAAATTATAGATTATTATAATAGTTTAGTTAACGATATTTCAGAAATTTATGGCAAAGGAGAACCTTTTAAACAGTTTAAATCACCTTATGAAAATGGAGATGGACATGAGGTGGGCGCGCTTGAAGGTGGCTATGCAAAATTTTTTACTAATTGGAATTCAGGTAGTAATTTTTTACAAGCAAACATTGTAATTATAAAGGACGATCTTTATGTAATATTAAATTATTTAGATCTGCCAACGGAGGCAGCATCACAGGCTGCAGAAAAAGCTAAAACAAAATCAGATTATTAATTCTCATAATTAATAAGCCCTCTCTATGGGCTTATTTTTAATTACTAACTATGCCAATTAGCATATAATTCATATTTTTAAATTTCATACCATGGCAGACGATATTAACAAAAAAATAATCATTGGGGTTGAATTGGATGCTGATAAGCTTACCGACAACATTACCAATATTAACAAAGCAATTGACAGCCTTTTGGCAAAGCAGTAAGAGCTAAATACCGCGGGCAAACAAAACTCCGATGCATTTGATGGCATTGCTACAAAGCTGGATGAATTGCAAAAAAAACTACAGGATGCAACCACAAAGGCAACCGCAAACACCACCGCACTTAACGGATTAAGTACATCGGCCAAAGCGGCGGCCGGTTCGTTGGAAACGCTAACCACCGGGCACCAAAAAACAGCAAAAGCCGCCGGTGACAGTTCAACCAAACTAAAGGAACTGAGCGGACAAATTAACGCATTGGAAAAATCAGCAAAGCAACAAAAAAGCAGCACCGATAACAATAAAAATGCTTTAGAGGGCTACGCGGCCAGTATAGCAAAAGGGGCTTCGGGCACACAGCGGCTGCAGGGAAGTGTAAACGCTGCCAATAGCGTTTTGAGTGCTCAGGCTACAACTGTAACCAATAACAAAACGGCTTTTGATGGACATAAGTTGGTAATAGATCACCTCAAAACCTCATTTGATAAGATCAAGGATGTATCAGGTGAGTTTGGCCCAAGTTTACAGGAAGCTGCAGACGGCTTTCAAACAATGAAATCGGGTTTGGATATTGTAAAAGGTGGATTAACCGGCATTGGCGAGGCCATAAAAGCCGACGGCTTCGGCTTTTTATTGCAGATATTACAGATGATATTTAATGCGTTTGTACAATCATCAACCGGTAGCGCAATGTTAAAAGGTGCCATATCGGCCATTGGCGTTGTAGTAAATGACGTAAAAGCTGTCTTCAATTCTTTTAAGCAGGCTATAATAGAAGCCTTTTCGCACCCAATAGAAAGCCTTAAATCATTAGGCAAAATGATTGAGCAAAATTTGATCAATAGGTTCAAAGCCTTTGGCGTTATATTAGATGGTATAATTCACCTCGACTTTAAAAAGATCACCAATGGTGCAATACAGGCATTTACAGGTGTAACTGACGCAACCGACAAGATAGGACAAGGCATTACTGCGGTAAAAGATGGCGTGGTTAATACCGCAAACGAAATGGAAAAAGCCTATAAAAATGGATATGAGAAAGCGGGCAAACATGTTGAAGATCATGAAAGTAGCGTAAATGCATCAATTGACAGACAAATTAAAAAATATGATGAGCTACAGAACAAAGTACAAACAGTATACGCCGGGCAAAATACGCCTGCGCCAAGAGGTGATGCATTGGAAATGGCATCACACTCCGGGACAGATAATACTACAAAAAACACGCCTCAATTGGATAAAACACAACTCAAAAACGAACAGGGCGCAGCTAATAAAACAGTTAGTATATGGAAAAAGGCGCGGCAAAAAATTGCAGATGAGGCTAAAAAAGTGGAGACTAAGATAGAAACCGACGGGCTAAAAATGCTTAGCGACAGCATTAAACAACAAAGCACAGCCAAAGTTGCTGCGCTTGAGAAAGACAAAGCCTCTGAACTAACCAATAAAAGCTTAACCTCGGCGCAAAGGCTTGCTATTGAACAAAAGTTCAAGAAGCAAGAGGATCAGATAAAAGCCAAAGCTTTTAAAGAAGAACAAGAAGCATCAATAGCACAAGCGGTTATTAACGGAGCTTTGGCAATCACAAAGGTCACATCGCAAGCGGGTGCACTTGCACCTTTAGAAGTAGGTATAGTAATTGCCGAAACTGCGGTGCAGGTGGCTAAAATTGCTGCTCAAAAACCTCCTGCTTATGCAAAAGGAGGCCTTCATTATGCTTCCGATGGGCGCGGCGGTGTATTGCCCGGGTATAGCAAAACTGATAATACAAACGCATACCTACGCTCGGGCGAGGGTATTGTAGTATCTGAAGCTATGCAAGAGCCCTGGGCCCGCAATTTGGTAAGTGCCATAAACGTGGGCTTTGGCGGCAGAGATTTTTCTATAACTAATCCCGGCAAAGGCTATGCCGTAGGTGGGATTTTCACTGACGGGGGCGATGCAAACCGCTATTACAATCAACCTGTAACCGACCAAAAGAATCTGGCCAACACCATTGCATATCAAATGATTAATAATTTCCCACCTGTATATGTTGATGTTAAGGATGTCAATAATCAACAAAACATACTGGCACAAACGGTTAACAGGGTAAATCTTTAGGGTTTCACGCGCTTCCCATGCTATCTCGGATTTCGGAATTTCGATTTCGGAATTATTATTTGAATCATCTGGGTTCCCATCCATTCTGTGAAATCATTCTCTAATCGGTGAAATCACTTTCTAATCATAAATAATGAATATCAAAATCGCTAACGCCCTTTTCGACGAGGGTACATTTTCGGCTATGTATAAGGCGGGGTTTATTACCGCGAAGGTTTTTATTTACCGCGAAATCTATCTCTGGATAAATGCTCAAATACAGACCCGCGGCTTAAACAAACGCCAGGCCGTACTGGAAGCCGAAATAAAATTTAAAAAAGATGAGCGCACCGTGTGGCGGGCGTTGAATAGTTTTGAGAGAAATTAATTCCCTTTGTAACAAATCTCCCAAACCGAAATCTAAGGGATAAACTTTGTTTATCATGAATTGGAAAATCTTCAAAAAGAAAACGGATAGCATCAAACCAAAAAAATCAAAAACCCGCGAGTGGATTGATGCATTGGTATTTGCGGTAATTGCTGCAACTATTATCCGTGGTTTACTATTTTCGGCTTATGCTATTCCTTCCGGTTCAATGGAGGGCACTGAGCTAACTGGCGATTATCTTTTTGTGAGCAAGTTTTCCTACGGCCCGCGCATGCCTTTTACACCTTTATCAATTCCGTTTACCGAACCGGTGATGTATGGCATAAAAACTTATATATCTGCTTTACAGCTCCCCTATTTTCGTTTGCCGGGATTATCAGACCCTAAAAAAGGCGACATAGTAGTTTTTAACAAGCCCGAAGAAATTGAGAAACCAATTGATCAGCGTACCACACTTATAAAACGTTGCCAGGCTACTCCCGGCGACTTGCTACAGATAAAAGATGCCCAGGTTTATATCAATGGCAAAGCAGCGATAAATGCACCGAAGGCCCAAACATCGTATACAGTAATAACTGATGGTCGCGATATTAATCCGCAAATTTTTCAGGACTTAAATATTACCCTATTGCAGCAAACCGATAACCACACTTACCAGATGATTATCCCTAATCAAAATCTGGTTGTGCTTAAAAGTTACTCCAATATAAAAAGTATTACACCTATAATTCAGCCAGCTGGCAAAGCTGATCCGGAAGTATTCCCTCATAACGCACATTTTAAATGGAATATTGATAATTTCGGCCCGCTGGTATTGCCAAAAAAAGGAATGACGATTAAACTGAATGATTCAACGCTTACCCTGTATCGTCGTGCAATTGAACTATATGAACATAACAAGGTTGATACCACAGAAAATACCATTATGATTAATGGTAAAAAGGCTGATAGCTATACTTTTAAAATGAACTACTACTGGATGATGGGCGACAACCGCCATGATTCTCTCGACTCCCGTTTTTGGGGCTACGTACCCGAAGATCACATCATCGGCAAAGCCATCATCACTTGGCTAAGTATCGATTCAACTCAGGATATGTTTCATAAAGTTAGATGGAACAGAATTTTAAGAGTGATAAAATAAGGGGATGTCTGAACCGGGATTCTTTGGATTTTATAGATTAATCAGATACGCAGACACGCGTTTATTCATCACAAAAAATCTGTAAAATAAGCTCCATCCCGGTTCAGACTTGCTGACAAAACAGTGTCAGTATTTTATTGAAAGATTGTCGCGACATTTGTATCGTTCGCTCGTATGACCTGTGATTCTTTGGATTTTATAGATTAATCAGGTATGCAGACACACGTTAATTCACCCCAAAAAATCTGTAAAATTAGTTTTATGCCGGTTCAGAGATCTACTGCCAAAATAGTGTCAGCACTTTATTGAAAGATTGTCCTGATATTTGTATAGTTCAATTGTTTTACAGAATTTCATTCTACCAATTATCTTGCAAATTCTATAATTCTGATTCAGACAATTACACCTACTGACAAAATAGCGTCAGCACTTCATTGAAATGTTATTCCGACCTTTGAATTATGCCAATAGGCATATAAAACATTTAATAATCGAATTATTAAACATCCAAACGCAAACGTCAGTCATTCAAATCTTAATGAATCTGGTTTTTGCCAATCAAACAACAATCTCAATACTCAAATCTAACATCTCATATCTAAAAAAATATGGCCTATAAAATTTACCTATATGATACCGATACCGATTGCATAGGCTCCGGAAGCTTATCATCAGCATACATACAAACACAGCTTGAAGTTGCTGCCGGGCAAGATGTGGAAGTTCACATCAGTTCGGTTGGTGGCAGTGCATTTGATGCAATCGCCATTTACGATTTGCTTAAAAAATATACCGGAAATGTAACCACTTATGTGGATGCCTTGGCCGCTTCGGCAGCATCAATAGTGGCCATGGGTGGCAAAACCGTGGTAATGAGCAAATATGCCTTACTGATGATCCACAAACCAATGGTAGGCTCGGGCGGCAATGCCGATGACCTTTTAAAAGATGTGCAGATGTTAAATATAGTTCAATCGCGCCTGGCGCAGATCTATATGGACAAAACCGGGTTGGACGGCGTTATAGTGAATAGTTTAATCAACGCCGTCACCTGGTTATCTGCCGATCAGGCGCTTGATCTGGGCTTTATTGATCAGGTTGACGATTACCAAACCGATGTAACCAACAGCGCCATCATTAAAAACTATGTAAACACGGCACCTGCCGTTTACCAGCGATGCATTAACAAAATCTTAACCAATAAAAGCAACATGAACATCGAAAACAAAGAACTTATCGAAAAAACCACGTCGGTTTTGGATAAGATTATGAACTTCTTTAAGAAGGTAGTAAACAAACAAACCATCACCGATAAGGGCACACTGCACCACACCGGCGAACTGGACGAAGGCTCGGAAGTTTACAACGACGAGGACATGAGCAGCCCGGCCGCCAGCGACACTTATACCACCGCCGACGGAAACAAACTTGCAGTGGCACGCGGCCAGGTGCAAAAGATTACGCCTGCCCCTGCTGATCCCGATGCCGACCCGGACGCAGATGACGACGACAGCGACGCGGCGACAGACAAGTTTAAATTATCTAAAAAACCTTTGGATGTGCAAAACAAAATCCAGTCTATCAAAGCAAAGCTGCACGCACAAAATGCTTTGTTAACCGAAGCAAAACAAGCCCTTGAAGTAGCAAACACCTGTCTCAAAAAAACAAGGGAAGAAGTGAAAAACGAAATCAAATCAGACTTCACGCCCGAAGGCTCCAAACGCAGCAACAAAGCAAAAACTGAAGCCGCTCCATTCTTCGCCCCTACCAGCGCATTGGCACAAAATGCGGTTAAGAAAGCGGTAGCAAAATAGTTGACTGAGTGAGCAGTTGATTAGTGATCGGTTTAAAACTTCCAACAACCTAATCAACGCAATGCAACTTAATCAACCCAATCTAACTTAATAAACCCAATCAACTTAAAAACAAAATATGGCTCAATTTACATTTACAAACAACACTTATGCCGGCGAAGCACTGGCAGGGTTTATGGCAAGCACATTGCTGGAAGCTGATTCCGTTAAGCGTGGCCTGCTAACCGTTATTAACGACGTGAAGGCACGCAAGGTGATCCTTGATGTTGACGACGACGTGGTACTGCAAAACCCGTCGGGCATATTCACCGATCAAGGCACTACCGCTTTACAAAACGAAAGCTACCTTGACCCCGTAGTTTACGAGTTTATGAAGCAGGAACAATGGGACAATCTAATCCAGTCGTGGGAGGCGCAAAGCCTTAAGCCCGGTGCATTTATGGATTACGAAGGCGTAGTTGACCTATCCGACTTTATGGTACAACGTTACTTAACCAAAATACAAATCGCTAACGAGCGCTTGTACTGGCTGGGCAAAGGTTCAACCAAAGAGGCCACATTTACTGCTGCTTTCCCGGGTTTATTGCCAACTATCGCCGCTGCATCAGGCGTTTACAAAGTAGGACTTGGTAAACCGGCAACTTCAATGACCGCAACAGCAATTGACGCCACAGGTTTGGTTACAGTATCAGACACCTCAACACTGGCCGATGGTGATGTGGTAACTTTATCGGCAGTAACCGGCAGCATTAAAGATACTACTAATGGCTCCACGGGTATTGCGCTACAAGGTCAGTCGTACTTTATCCAGATTGCAAGCGCTACTTCATTTAAACTGGTGCGCAATTACAACGAGATCAATAGCCGCAAACCGGCAACATTTACCAGCACAGCCACAGCCGCAAGTATAAGCTACATTAACGTGAGCAACGTATTACAAGTGTTGGGCAGCGTTTACGCCCAACTTGATCCTGCCGATCGCATCCAGGATGATTTCAATCTGCAAATCCCTTTACATGTTGGCTATGCTTATGCACAGGCACAAGCCAACAAAGCGGTAAACGTTATAAATGCCTTTACCGATTTAAAAAAGATGGATTACTTAGGCCTCCCTTTACAGATAATGAACCACTGGCAAGCCAATACCATATTGGGTGCCCGTACTTCAAACCTATTTTTAGGGGTCGATCTTTTGGGCGATGCTTCAGAATTATCAACCGTTTACATGAAGCCTTATACCAACGATAACGTGGTGCGTATGAAAGCTCGCATGAAAGCCGCCGTAAACTACAAGTTTGCTAACGAAATATTTTATTTGAGCGCTTAAACGCAGTTGATTAGGTTGATTAAGTGAGTAGTTACTTGAATTAAATCATTAAACAACTAAACCGGCTTAATCCAACCTAATTAACTCAATCAACTCATTCCAACCCAATCTAACTTAATCAATCCCAAAATGTCAATTTACAACAAAATAAACGCAGGCTTCAGTTTAGGGACTGGCTCGCCTGTTACCGCCGGTATTGAGGATGTGATCTACATCTTTAATCAGGACGATTTCGCCCTCACCTTTGATACCACTAATCCACTTATAATAACCGGCTTATCCGCTATTGGCTCTGCAAGTATCTATAAGTTTGAAGGCACCAACAATAGCTTTAATACCAGTTCAAAATTAGCCAAAACATCTGTTGGCCCACGCTATACCGAGGAAATAGACTTTAATATTGCAGGTTTTTCGGTTGAGGTTAAAACACAACTAATGGCTATGGGTTACGGCAGAGTTTGTGCCATAGCAATAAATAACTACAACTCCAGTGATTCGGCGATTGAACTGTTTGGTGCTGTAAACGGCCTAATATTAACCGATGCCGAACGAAGTGCAGCCGATGAAACCTTAGACGGCGGTTACAAATTAAAACTAACCAATCCGGATAAATTAAGGGAGCCTTATCCGCCACGCGCGTTATCCATTGCACCAACCAGCGGCACTGCTAATTATGCCAGTACCATTGCCGCACTGGAAGCATTGGTAGCTGCTTAAAGTCCATAGTAAATAGACCATAGTCCATGGTTCATTTGAAAATCCTAAAAATAGCTATGGACTATCGTCTATGGACCATGGACAAAAATATGAAACCACCAACCATCGATAACTAAAATGATTCGGTGTAATCACAAAACAAAAAAATGAAGACCTATTTACCACAAATTGAGCGCAGGATCTTAGTAAGGCCCAATCAAACCTTTGGCATATTGAATTACGATATGGACAACGCTTATCCGCAGCGTATGCTGGAGTTGGTAGCCGCTTCGCCTACCGCTAAAGATTGCTGGAACAAAAGGGCCAAATTTATTGCCGGCAACGGTTTCGAAGAACCCGGCCTGGGCAGGCAGATCATAAACCCAAAAGGGTTAACCCTGGCTAAATTATTAAAGGCCGTAGCTACCGATAAGGCTTTATTTACGGGCTTTGGTATCCACATAAATTATAATGCCAACTACAAAATAGCATCAATAAATTACGTAAAATTTGAGGATATCCGCCTGGGCGATACTGATTGCCCGGATACTGCTGATAAATACGCCCTTTATTCTGATTGGGGTCGCAAAACATGGAAAAATATCATGCGCGGCAAGATTACTTTTCTTGATAAATACAACCCGGATAAACAGGCCATAAAACAACAAGTACTGGCAGCGGGTGGATGGCAAAACTATAAAGGGCAACTGTATTATTACAATCCCGAGGTGGATGATTATCCATTGATAGAAGCCGACTCGGTGTGGGAAGATTTTGAAACCGAAGCCGGAATAAAAATTTTCAATAATCGCGAGGTCACTACGGGTTTTCTTCCTTCAACCATGCTTTTTATGCAATCACGCAGGGAGGAAGCAGATAACAGCAGGCCAGGTAATGATGAATTACCTTATAGCAATATGCCGTCTCAACTGGAAAAAGACCTTGGCACGTTTCAGGGAGCGAAAAGCGCACAGAAGATAATCGTTATTGAATATGAAGATGAAACCTCAAAGCCTGAATTTCAGCCCTACTCCATTCAAAACAACGATAAGCTGTTTGAAGCGACGGAAAAATCAGTAGAAGCACGTATCATCAAAGGTTTTTCCGTTCCCAAGGAACTTATTAATGCCGATGGGACATCAGGCCTGAGCAATGGTGGCGAAAAGAAAGAAGCCATCCGCGAATTTAACGATAATACCGCGCCCGACAGACTGGAGCTTTCTGAAGCATTTGAAGACATCTTTAATAACTTCTATACCGATATCAACCCCAACAACAACTGGAATATATTACAGGTGCCTTCAAACGTTGCTGATGATATTACCGGCATAAAAGCGGGCGCAAGCATCAACCAGCTGCTGATGTCCAATATATCTGCCGAAAATAAGGTAGCAACACTGGTTTACGTTTACGGTTTTAAAACCGCCGAAGCAGAGGCGATGTGTTTGAGTGGCTCATAGTCGATGGACCATAGACCATGGTTTTCTTCCCTTACCTTAATACTATTTTCTTCTTACAACTGGAACTATGGGCCATCGACTATGGACCATGGACTAACACTAGACACAATGAATCCGATTTACTTAATCAACCAAACTACTTTTCAAAACTACGAGGATATCTCGGTAAACATAAAGCCAGAGCGCCTGAATGTATTTATAAAAAAAGCACAGGATCTTGATCTGAAACCATTTTTAGGGCATGCGTTATATTATGATTTCATCCAAAACTTCAATACTGATGGTACCTTGCAGGACAATGCACCACAATGCTATAAAGACCTGCTGAATGGCAGCGAATACCTTGACAAGTACGGCCATATTGTTTTATATGAGGGCCTGATGCCCACATTAGTATACTTCACTTTCGCTCGTTTTATCGAAGCTGATACTGTGCATTACACTTCAACAGGTCCGGTACTAAAACACCATGATAATGCCGACCCGCTGGCACCCAAAGACATTGTAAAACTGGTGCAGCAGCAACGCAGCGTAGCCAATGCACACGCCAACGAGGTTGAGAAGTTTTTATGGGATAACAAAGAAGATTTCCCGCGGTGGCACTACAATGGTAAAAACAAAAGCAGCAGACAATCAGGTCCCCGTATTCGCAGTATTGACAGGACAAACTTCAACTACCCTTCGGGATACGACCCATCAGGAGCTGACAACTATTTGCCTGTTACCGAAGTTATGAATTAACAGGCAGAACAGCAACCAAAGCACAGACTTAATCGGTGAAATCAGATCCCAATCAGTGAAATCAAAAACAAATAACAATGCCTACAGATAAAAAAATAAGCGAATTACCTATAGCAACATCTATCAACGCTTCAGATATATCTGTATTGGTTGATAGCGGAACAGATTACCAATACACGTTTACCCTGTTGCTTCAATTTTTGGAAGCCAACCTTACAACAGGTGCGAGCATTTCGTTTGGAACTGTTTTACCCCAAAATACAGCAGGAAGTGATGGCGACGTATTTGTAAATACCTCCGTCGGATCATTTGCACAAAAGCTATCGGGCACATGGACAATTGTATACAGTCTTCCTGCCGCTAATGCCGCCGATGGCACATTACTTTACGGAGCGGGCTTACCAGGCACAACAACCGGCAAAAATGCAGACAGCTACATCAATACCTTAACCGGAATATTTTACCAAAAAACAGTAGATGCCTGGTCGCAAGTGTTTTCGATGGCCACAGGGCCCCAGGGGCCACAAGGCATGGCAGGTATAAATGGGACAAACGGTATAAATGGCAACACTATTTTATATGGTACCGTTGATCCATCTAACACATCCACCGGGATTGATGGCAATTTTTACATCAACACTTCCAACTATACCATTTTTGGCCCAAAGGTAGCTGGCGTATGGCCAACAGGAGTAAGCATATTAGGCAGCCCGGGAGCCGCTGGAAGCACCGGGTCAGCAGGGCCGCCTGGCGAAGGCTTGGCTACTGGCGGCACAACTGGTCAGGTATTGGCAAAAAACTCAAACGCCAACTACGATGCCGGATGGATAAACCCGCCGAGTGGCGGTGGGGTCGGTATACCATCGGTATCTAGTGGAGAAAAAGTAGTAACGCAAAAATCAGATGGGACACACGTTGATTATGATCTCGCTGTCCAAATTATATCTTCATCGTCTTTAACATCCGCTGATTTTTCAAGTGGAGCAGCTACCGTAACTGGGCTTGTAGGCCAGCTCGCATATGATTCGACTTTCAGATACGAATGCATTGGGATTAATCAATGGATAAGGCAAGTAATAAATAATAATCTAATCGATTTATATTTAGCAGACATTGATGACAGCTTAGGAGACAAAACAAGTGTTCAATTACAAAATATTTATCCGTCCTCGTTACCGGGGCAACAAGTTTTTGGAATTAACAGATTATACATAAAAAAAACTTCTACCGGCTGGAAGAAAATCAGCATAGCCGATGCATAATTATGGCACATTTATTAACAACTGGTACAGCATTATTAAAGGTCGGCAACAATGTATTTCGCGTGCGTGACAAATTTAATTACGTATATACGTATCTAAATGCAACAAGTCCAATTGGGATATGTTTTGATCCGATAGAGGCCAACAATCGATTTTTTGTTTGTAATCTCAATGTTAACACTGTCACTGTATTTAACTCTATAACCTTGGCTGTTATTGCTACAATAAGTAATTTAAGTTCGCCTACTGGTATAGCTTTTGACCCCAATCCCGAGCATAATCGTTTTGCCGTTACCTGTAGTGGTAACAACAGTGTAGTTGTTTACGATGCCACCAACTTTACTATATTATCCACAATTTCTGGTTTTAATAATCCGTTTGGAATTGCATTTGATCCTGTATCTATTAACAACAGAATGGTTGTTTGTAATGTAAACACTAACTCTGTATCAATTATTGATACAGTTACTTACACAATCACATCTACTTTAACTGGTGTAACTTTTCCATTTGGAATCGCATTTGATCCTGTCCTTGCAAATAACCGTATTTTAGTATGTGGTTATGGTGGCATTGTATATTCTGTTGACGCAACTAACCTTTCTATAATCACTGACACCACAGGCTTTGGAAATCAAACAATCGGCATCACATTCGACATTACAGAACAAAATAATAGATTTCTGGTATGTGCTAGTCAAAGTGGAGCGTTATCTATTGCAGACAGTGGTACGCTTGCAGTAACGGGAACACTTATACCGTTTACAAACCCCAGATGTATTGCATTTGATCCGATCCGAGCAAATAATAGATTTTTTGTTTCAGACTTTGGAGCAAATAAAATCGTTTTAATAAATCAAATTGAATCTTAACCTTCTATATCTTTAATAGTTACAGATGTTGGCACAACAGTAAATTTCTTTTTGAATTTCAAAAATGTGCGTTCGAAGAAGTTATAAGAACAAAAAGCAATTATCGCTAAAACTGATAAATTTAGAATTTTGGAGTCAGCCCAATTAAATGAACTTGCCCAAGGCTGATGCATTGTGAAAATTTGTTGCCATATATATCTTTTGTTGGTTTCAGGTTACTTATTATCAAATAACCAATTAGTAAGGATACTATTAGATTAATAAAAACAGCGTCAATTGTATAGAAAAAATTAAATGGCAAAAAGAAAATCAGAACAATGACTACACTATTAAGCAATACCTTATATAGCCCTAAAGAGCTTGCAATCTTTTCATATCTAAACATAGCTATAGAAAAAAAGCACCCCACCGCTATTCCTTGAAATTTTATTAGAATATGTGTAAATGCGTAGATAGCACCTTTGTTAATTGCAGGTAGATGTTCCTGGGCTAAACAAAAAACAGGCAATATGAAAACAATCAATAATATTGAAAAACAAAAGGCGCGAAATGATATCTTAAATAAAGGAGGAAAAATCAAATAGAATTGCTCCTCTGTCGCTAATGACCAATAATGTCCAATAGGCGCTTTTAAATCATGACTTCTGAAGTAACTTAGATTTAATATGAAAAATGCTGCGCCAAAAAACTGAAAGGCTGGTATCTGAAGTTTGAAAGCCAAATTTAGCACCTCAACTACAAACAAAAATAAATAAGCTAACGGTAAAATTCTTAGCGCCCTTCTAATATAAAATTTCTTTAGTGATAGGTTATTACTAGCTATCTTCTCTTTAATACATAATGTAGTAATCAAAAAGCCACTAAGTACAAAGAACAGATTAACACCTAAGTCTCCATTGAATATTTTATAATAAAATCTGTCAGGCGAAAGCCTTAAATGAGACATCATAACCATTAAGATGGCTATACCCCTAATTCCGTTTAAAGTAGGTAAATGTGATGGTTGTAAAATTGGGGGTATTGTGAATAAATCTTTGAAAACCTTTTTTTGTAATAATTCCATGTACGTCAAAAATGTAAAACAAGCGAATTAAAAATCTTATTGTTGTTAAAATACATATGTTTGATGCTTTTACAATAGATAACCATACCTAATTCAATTGATAAGATGTAAGTTCATGATTTAACACTATACAAAATATGTGTTTATACCGGTTCAAATTGGGAGACATTTACTCTTCTTGAAGGTTACAATAAATTTATTCATTGATAAAATTTGATAAAACGGCTAAAATCAAGTTTTTTATTATATTTCATTTAGGTTTCTTATAGAATACAAGTTTCGATAACTTTAGAGATGGTTTTTCAATTAGAAAATAAAATATTGAAGCTGCCAATAAAGCAAATAACATCTCCACAAATAACCAAAGTAATTGATTTTGTTGTGGATTAAAATGAAGTCTTTTTAGCATACCAACAAGCACAATAAATAATAAGCCATGGGTTAAGTATAGTGAATAAGAAATTTGCCCCAAAAAGGCAAGTGGCTTTATATGTGCACTAACTAAGAATAAGATTAGCATGCTCAATACCAATAAAACTAAGATTGGCCAACCAAATTTGTATAAAATGAGGCTTAAAAATATAAGTGGTAAAATACAATTAGACCAATTTCTTTTTTGATAAAAACTTACTAATGCTATACCCAACGAAAAAATTGGCGCGTAGTTAAATACCAAATAATAACTGTTTGTAAAGGGTATTAAACATGTTAAACTAAATAAAACCAAAAAGCCGATTTTATAAATATTACTCTCAAAAAGGAAATATAAAATACCAATAAGTACATAAAATTGAAATTCAATACAAAGCGTCCAAAATACATGATTGTAAAAGGTATATTTTGTAAATGGTATTATATAAAAAAGATGAGCTAAAAACTGTGCAGGTATAAATGGTATGCCTTCACCCTTAAAAGTTGGAATAAAGGAAAGTATTTTAAAAGTTGCAAGCGTTAATAATATAGTTACAATATAAGTTGGATCAATTCTGATACTTCTTTTAAGTAAGAATTTTAAAAATTGTTGAGGCTTATAGTCAGCTTTTATTAGGGAGTAAACAATTATAAATCCACTAATTAAAAAAAAAACATGTACTCCCGCTTGCCCGAAATTGAAAACCACTGAAAGTTTAGGATATGGTGTTAGGTTTGATCCATAGTGACATAAAACCACTCCCAATGCTGCCAAACCTCTTAAATACTGTACACTTAATATCTTTTTTTCCATTGATATATAAGCCAAATAAACACAAAATAAACCATCCCCTAAAACCATCCATCATTATTCCACCCCAATTCCCAAAAAACATCATCCAACACAAATAAACAACACACATATATGCAAACTTCATCTTTATTCTCTCTAAATCTTCAGGACCTTTTTAAGGGCCTTGTAGTAGCCGTTGGTGGTGCTGTAATTGCGGCTATTGAAGCCAGTATTCAGGCTGGTTCTATTTCGCTGCATTGGCAGTCAATCGGTTCTGTTGCGCTAGCTGCTGGCCTGTCTTACCTGGGCAAAAATTTCTTTACTCCTGCCAAAGCTGTTGCGTCTGTACAGTAGCACTACCTTTTCGTTTTCAAGCCTGCATCAATTCTGACCAGCATTTAATTAATTCCTTTTTTCAATCTTTTAATTTCTTAATCATGCAATTAAGTGATCATGGCTATGCCATTATTAAAAATTTCGAAGGGCTGCGTTTATCGGCCTATCGCGATGTAGCCGATGTTTGGACCATAGGCTACGGATCCACCCGCTATCATGACGGGAAACAAGTAAAACCAGGTGATCAACTGGCCAGCGTTGTACAGGCCGACGCTCTGTTCCGCAACACTCTTGACCAGTATCAAGACGCGGTAAACGAGTTGGTAAAAGTACCACTTACACAAAACCAATATGATGCGTTGGTATCATTTACTTACAATTTAGGTACTGGCGCACTGAAAGAATCAACCATGCTGACTAAACTCAACGAGAAAAATTATGCCGAAGCTGCCGCACATTTTATGGCCTGGGACAAAATCACATATCCAGCTAGTGGCAAAAAAGTAATAAGTGAAACATTGGTTCAACGTCGCAGAGAAGAAAGTCAGTTGTTTCTTTCGCCCGATACCAATAAACCCTAACCCGATTAAAAAATGACAGCCATTGAACACCAGGAACTAAAAGGCATCACAGTGAAAAACCTGGTAGTTACCATTGTGAGTACGGCCAGTATTGTAGCATCAGTAATGACTACCTATTTCGGCCTTAAAACCGATATAAGTGAAATTAAAGCCACTCAGGAAACGGAAACAAAGATCAACAATATCCGCATAAAAGTGCTCGAAGACGAAGTAACACTGCTTCAAAAAAAAATAGACGGGATTAAAATTACAGCTGCTGACTATCTGTATTCGCAAAAACCCGCACTGAAAAAAACTGTCGATCCTGCTTTCTTAAGTTCCAATAAAGAATAAATCAACCCAATCAAAAATCAAAAAAACATGAGTATAAAAACTTTCATAAATAAAATATGGGATGAAGTAAAATCTCTTTTCGATAGCTTCCCTGCCGAAATCAAAACCGCCATACACATTGGCGTCGTGGTAACCGAGAACATTAAAAACTTTGTTGATTCACCTACCGCAGATGTGCTAACAGCCTTGATTCCCGGCGATATTGACGATCAGATGAAAAACTGGCTTCGTGCTAAACTACCAACTGTATTAACCGAACTTAAACTTGCCGATAGTTGCAGTACTCTAACAGATCCGGAGCAAATTACTGCCTGTGCTATAAAAGTTCTACAAGGATTAGATGGCGATATAAAAAGCGCCTTTTTGCATAATCTATCTATTTTTATAGCGCAAATTGCCGCAGACGGAAAATTAACCTGGAGCGACGGCGTCTCAATTTTGCAATGGTATTACCAAAATGAATATAAACCTACTGCTTAAGTTATAAAAAGAGTTGTGTGCCCAGGAGCGGATTCGAACCGCCACATCCTTACGAATGCCACCCCCTCAAGATGGTGCGTCTACCAATTTCGCCACCTGGGCATTAAAGAGGTTAGATATGAGATATTCTGTTTTCTCATATCTAATCTCTCAAATCTAACAATCTATAATGGATGTGCCCGAAGAGAGACTCGAACTCTCAAGAGACAATTCTCAACGGCTTCTGAGACCGCAACGTTTACCAATTTCGCCATCCGGGCTTTTGTAAAAT
>OLKV01000235.1_pt1 | contig 50165 bp, 44 predicted proteins | sample 1604391 | NCBI WGS metagenome assembly OLKV01 (sample SAMEA104055711, study PRJEB20765) | soil metagenome | isolation source: soil | reverse complement strand
TCCTCATAACCCCTATCGCAAACAGAAAAAAGTTTGCCGCCGGTTATTGAATCGCCGGTGGCAAATAAGGTAACATCAATACCAAGCTTTATTAATCCTTCGGTAATATTTGAAGCTACCTGCTCCCACGGGCCATAATGCCTGGGTGGGGTACGCCAGGCTACTGGCGCCAATACTGCAACTTTCATTTAACAGGTTTCCAAAAACTGACCAACTTTATTGTATTCATACTCTAACTCAAATGCCTTTAATGATGTTAAATGCGCTATCAAATAAGCCAGCGTACTTTCGGCACCCTGATTGCGGTTTATGCCTGTTGGCAGTAAGCCATCGCAGCAGCCTTTGGTTTCGTGATCATAAAGCGGTGCACGCAGGGTGTTTTCGCCAAGGAACCATTTATAGCTTAAAAACATTTTTTCGATATACTGCGGCTTACGGAATATTTTGTAGGCTTGAAAATGCATTAGCACCATAGCCATAGTTTCGATAGCCTGCTGGTCAAATGTAGGGAATACGCCACCACGGTAATACCACCCATCGTTACCAACCGGACTTAAATACCCGTTTGATAGGGTTAAGTTATCTAAAAATGCCATGGTTTTTAAAGCCACTTGTTTTACCCTTTCGTTGCCGGTAATTTCGCAGGAGTGCAACAAGGCCAGCGGAAGTATGGCATTATCATAGGTCATTTTTTCCTCAAACCATTGCCAGTCGTCAGACTGGTTATTGTCGTAAGCATCAACTAATGGCTGAGTAAGTCTAACCAACTCATTAACCATTCCGTCATCGCCCGGAACAGCCTGCAGGTATAAACTAATACCTATAATAGTGTTAGCCATGCCCCTTAAATGCTTTAACGCTTTAAAGTGCGGGAACGATTTGTGGAAAATCTCCAACGCAAACTCTCTATACGAATTGCTTGCCGCACAGCTTATTAAATAACCCAAAGACCATACAGTACGTCCGAAAGAATCTTCGGAACCCACTTCATCCAAATACTGACGGTTAAAGCTTAAAAAGTTGCGGAAGTTGCCATCATCAGTTTGCATATAATGGATGTAGCTGAGGTAGATAGGCAAAAGCTCAAAGGCTTCTATACTTTTATTACGTTGGTAAGCCATTAAAGCCATTATCAGGGCTCTTGCATTATCATCCAGGCAATAACCTTCTTTTAAATTGGGGATGCCATATTTAGCATGCTGCACTATGCCTGTATCATCAGTTAAACGCAAAACGTGCGCTAAACTAAATTTTGGCATTATCTCGGGATCAATGATGCTGTTCTTTAATATTTTGTCGCTAAAGTCATGGTTCGAAACTGCTTCGCGGGCTACATTGATATACTCGCTTCCAATAGCCGGCCAGCGGAGGTGCAAACCGTATTCATAAGCGTTTTCTTTCAGATCGCTTAATATCTCATCGTGGTCAAGAAGTTCAATAACGTTCTCGGCCAGGGCATCGGCGTTTTTAAATTCAAATAAGCGGCCACGGTTATTGTCAAGCAATTCAGTTGCGTGCCAGTACGGGGTTGATACTACCGCTGCCCCTGCGCCAACGGCGTACGAGAGTGTACCGCTGGTAATTTGGGCCTCGTTTAAATAGGGGGTAACATAAACCTCGGCAGCAGCCAGGTAATCCACCAGCTCTTCTTCGTTTACAAATTTGTTTATAAAGCTGAGGTGTTTGGATACGTTTAGCTGTGCGGCAAGTGTTTTAAGGTGATCGCGGTATTCCTCGCCCGAGTTTTTTATAACGCCGGGATGGGTATTGCCCAATACCACGTACATCACATCCGGATGTTTTGCAACTATCTTGGGTAACGCTTTCACAACGGTCTCCAAGCCCTTGTTGCGACTTATTAAACCAAATGTAAGTAGTACCCTGTGGTTTTTAAACTGACTCAGGTTTTTTACCGGGTTATCAATACTTTCTTCCACATCGGGCACGCCATGCTCAATTATCTGGATCTTTTCTATCGGTACCTCGTAAATAGTTGTTAAAAACTCTACTGCCCGCTTGCTCATCACAATTATTTTTGATGATTGTTCAGCTATTTCGCGGATGATGATGCGCTGCACATAACTGGGGTCTTTTAAGATGGTATGCAGTATGGATATTAAAGGTTTTTCTAAGCGGTTAATTAACGGTAAAATATAAATGCCGCTTTCGCCGCCGTATATGCCAAATTCGTGTTCAAGGATACATACTCCTGCATCACTGGTATTAATGAAATTGGCCGCGCGGATATAATCTTTTTGATGGTTTTGCCTGATTACGTATTTTACCTCCTCGGGGTATTCGTATTCCTGTGAATTTTCTGAATCGTTTACAGTCACCACGAAGCCACCTTTGGTTAAGGAATCCCGTTGCGGGAAATTGGCGTTTATAGCGCGCATTAAATTTTGGTTAAATGTTGCGATGCCACATTCGCGGGGTGGATAGGTTGATATATATGCAATTTTCATAGATGTTTTGGAAGATGTTTTATGTTTACTTAACGCCCGTTTTGATTAATTGTTTAATGTATTGACTTAAAAAAAGGGCATTATTGATGTCAAAAACGCCATTTTTAGGTAAAATTAGTGTTGCATTACAGCGTTGATGGTAGTAGTTCATAAACCATACCAGTTTAACCATTGGTATGTTGTGGGGAAGTGGAAGAGTGGATATTGCGCTGCGTTATTGAGCCAAAACGCAACATGCCCCTATTATTACTTTTTGTTGTAAGAAGTAATAATAGGGGCAAAAAAAATGAGCAGGATTTATTTGAGTGCTACTTCCACACTCCAGTCGCTGCCGCTTGCTATGTTGTTAGCTTTGGCAAAATCGCCCTGATTTAAGGCAAATGATAGCTGTAGCAAACTGTTTATATAAGCCAGCGGTTTGCCGGGAGCTACTTCGCCGAAAGTTTGGCTATAAGGTATTGTACCGGTGTAAATCGCTTTGTTTTTGTAAAAGATGGTAACCTGTACCATATCACCAAATTTGGGTTTAAGCTGATTAAATAAGGTGTCAGGAATATTGGTCCATACGTTACCATATTGTACGTCGAGCGCGGGAATATCGCCTTTTATGGTTTTGCCTGTTAGTTCGGCCTTTTGAAACGTGATGCTAACTACTTGCTGTACCGGCAAAAGCGGGCCAACCTGCTCAAAACTGATTACCCCTGCGGCCAGGCGGGCGGCGGTATAAGAGTAAACATCGCGCCCATGAAAGGTATACGATCTTTGTGAGTCTTTACGGCGGTTGATGGATTCATCAATCTGACGAATTTGGTCGATGCCTAATGATTGTGCAATTAGCGTTAAGGTTCCATTATCTGGAGTTACTATAAAATGGCCCGATTTTGTTTTTAATACAACAGACTTACGACTTGTACCCACACCCGGATCAACTACCGAAACAAAAACTGTTCCCGCAGGCCAGTATCGTATAGTTTGTTCTAACCGATAGGCGGCTTCCCAAATGTTATAGGCCGGGATCTCGTGCGTTAGGTCAAATAGTTTTAAATCGGGCGAAACTTCCATGGCTACGCCTTTCATTTCGGATACGGCGCCATCTTTTAACCCGAAATCGGTTTGGTAAACAACCATTTTGTTTTGTGCGATAGAAAGCTTTGCAAAAAGCAGCAGGATAAAGAATGTTATGGTTTGTAAATTTTTCTTCATAGAGATTTTAAAAACTTCAATTTAAGCAGATTTTTCCAGAAAATATAATAGTCTTGTTAGGCCGGTAACAAATTGGATGTATTATTTGAATACTGGTTAATTTATATATTTTAGATGATCCAAATTTTTATCAATGGAAGAATTTACTCCTTCAACCGGCTGGAAGGCATTCCACGGCGCAATAGCGGCTGTTATGATCGGCCTTTCCTTATTTCTTTTTACAACAAATCATCCTAAAGCAGGGAACGCTGTTTTTATAATCCCTATAGTGATATTTCTGTTTGCAGCGCTGATCATCATCAGCCAAATTAAAAGAAAGATTATTGTTAGTGCCGATAAAATAATCAGCATAACAATATTTGGTCGCAAAGAGCTGCTTACTGCTGATGTAAAAGGATGCCGGATTGCCGGGAAAAATATTTCAATAGAGCCAATATCCCCGGCTAATGCTAAAATTGTTATTAGTAATTACTCGTATTTGGGCAACAGTGAGGACCTTGTAAGCTGGTTTAGAGGTAATTTTATTGACCTTGATAGCGCAGATTTTGAAGAAGAACAAAGCAAGTTAATGCACGATACAAACCTTGGATTTACCGAAGAAGAACGCGGGCAAAAAATAGAAAAAGCAAAACAAATTGCCAAGGTCTTTAATATATCGGCTATGGTTATCAGTTTTCCAATGTTGGTATTTAATTACAAACCCGGCATTGTGTTATTATTGCTATATCCGTTTATAGGTATCGTTATAATAAAATTGAACAATGGATTAATTAGATTTATATCTAATCAAAAACGAAGTGTATTTCCATTTGTGGTGGTGGGTTTTTTGGTCCCCGCTTTCATTTTATTCACCAAATCTATGAATGGTTATGATATTTTTAAATACGATCATGTTTGGTTAATTGCAATTTCGATTAGTGTGGTTATATTTCTTTCGCTATACTTCAGTGGCTCAAACTTAGCAGTCGAAGCAGTTAAAGGAGAAGTGTTTTTTATGATTGCGGTAGCTTGTTTATTTGGCTATGGCAGTACTATTCAGGTTAATTGTGTATTTGATCAATCTAAACCACAGCAATTTCAAGCAACAGTACTTAATCAGCGATATACAACCGGTAAACCAATACTTATTATTTAAAACTTAGTACATGGGGGCCACAAACTGAGCAAAAAGAGGTTACTGTTCCCCAATGGCTCTATCAGGAAGCTGTAGTAGGGCAGAATGTTAAAATCAACTATAGAAGTGGTTTGCTAAACATTCCATGGTTTACAGTATCCGAATAAAAAAAACGCCGTTCAGTTTCCTGCCCGGCGCTCATTCATCAAATTTAAAAAACTAAACTAATCGTATTATATTTTATAGGTAGTGGTATCAGTATTTTGGGCTTCGGTGGCGCGTTTGTTATGTTTTAGTACCATCCAGGTACCTACGCCGATAATTGATATTGGCCATATAAAACGCTCGGCATTGTCAACGTTTTCGGTAAACAAAAAGGCAATGCCTAAAACAAGTATCCAAATCCATATTGGTTTTTTGAATCGGTATTTAACACCCATATAAACGCTGTAGCCGATCATCCCCATTGGCCACGTAAAAAGCCAGTTAGGAACAAAAAATAGGTTTAACTGATCGATAAGTAATAAACTGCCTACTATTAATATGATAACGCCGGCTACTATTTTGCCGTTTGTTTTATTGGGGGTCTCTATTGAAGTTGTCATCTGTTTTAATTTTAAATCTTAACCAAATGTACAGCAGTATCGCCTGTGCCGCAATCAAATATTGGCGGGGTGATTGTGGATGTCGGTAGGGGAGGATAATTTGTCGGTGAAAAAGCAGTCGGATCTTTTCTTCGGTTAGCAGTATTGATATAATAGTCAAAGAAAATCAAATTTTTAATTATTAAATCTTAGGTAAATACGCCGAAGTAGATTAAAGGCTATTAACCAACACCGCATTCAACGCATCGGTTACGCTTTTGCATTTATTTACCGATGTTTCCATTGATAGCAGTATTTCGCGGTGTTTTATCAGTTTAATGGCGTCTTTTTCGTGGGCAAACAGGGTGGCTACGGCCTGGTAGTAAATTTTGTCGGCCTGGCGCTCGTAGGTTTTTACCTGTCGGCATATCTCGCGCAGTTGGTTATTATATTTTGATGTACGCAATAAGGCAACTGCAGTTTCTATCTCCATGCTTGCTTGTAGTAGTATAGCGGCAATTTCTTTTATAGCCGGGGCAAACTCAACAACATTATATAAATATATGCGATTACCAGCTTCTTTAATGGTATCAGCAACATCATCAATGGTTGATGCCAGGGCAAGGATATCATTGCGGCGCAGCGGCGGAAAGATTATTTTATTAAGGCCAAGATATATTTTATGGGTAATATCATCACCACGGTTCTCCAGCTTGTCTATTTGTTTGGCAACGTCGGCGGGCTCGTTCAGGGTTTGATTATTTACCACGGCAACCAACAGGGTGGCCATTTTAACCACGTTTTGGGCGGCATTATCAAAAAGATCAAAAAATAAATTACGATTCGTTAAAAAATTGCGAAAAAAACTGTTCATCAAGCGTTTTGGGGTTTGAAATCCAAAAATACCATCACAATATTACTTCAATATTAAGCACAAATTAGCCAATGTTAAATCTGTGTTACCAATTGTAATATTTTCAACCTATAGTTTAACTCACTTATTAACAATACATTATGTAATAATATGTGCTAAAAAAAGCTTTTTATTAAGTCTTTAATCGTGAATGTATATCAATTTAACATTTAGATAATATCACCAAATGTTAATCATTGCTTAACATTGAGATAATGTATCGTCCGCACCTTTGAACCAAAATTTTATTTAAATCACAATTGATTATGAAAAAAACGTTTACGAAACTTTTTAGTGCTTGTTTACTAATAGGTTTAACGGCAATAGGCTTTGCCGCAAACGCCCAAACAACCACGTTAGCAAACGACGCACAAAATGTTGCGCCAACTGCTAATACAACTGCTGCTACTGTTGCTCCTTTTGCTGAAACTAAAACTGACGCTAAAGCAACAGACAAAAAAATTGAAACTAAAACTGAAGCAAAAGCTGAAGACGTTGACACCACCTGGAAACCACAAAGAAGAGTTTGGGGTTATGCATTTGGTGATTACTACTATGACGCTCATTCACCTGCATTAACTTCAACTCAAGGTAAAGAAAACAACTACTACCAGGTTCCAACTTATCGTAATGCTTTCCAATTCCGTCGTTTATACTTAGGTTATGATTATGAAATAACCAAGAAATTTAAGGCAGAAGTATTGTTAGCATCTGAGCCAAGCGCAACTACTGGTGTAAACGGTACAACTGCTATCCAAAACGGCGATAACCTTGTTGATAACAAGATGGCATTTTACATCAAAAACTTCAACTTACGTTACAGGGATCTTTGGAATGGTACTGACTTTGTTATTGGTGAGTTAAGCACTCCGGGTTTCGCATTAAACGAAGCAGGAACTAACGCTCCTACTTCACTTTCGGAAGCAACCTGGGGATACCGTTCAATTGAAAGAACAATCACCGATTTTCACAAAAATAACTCATACGACGTAGGTGCTTCATTACAAGGTACTTTTGATCCTAAAACCAAAAACTTTGGTTACGTATTAATGGTAGCTAACAACAGCACAGCAAGCTTATTATCAGCTGCAAGCGCTAACACTGGTTTTTACAAAATTTTCTACGGTGATATCTGGGCTAAATTCCTGAACAAAAAATTATACGTAGATTTTTATGCTGATTATGCTAAAACTGCTGCTGCTACCTACCTTATTGGTGCACAAGAGCATAACATGTACAAAATATTTGCTGCTTACAACACTAAACCATTAACTGTTGGTGTTGAGGCTTACACTCAAAATCTTGCTAATGGCGTTACCGTTACTGATCCTACTACTAAGGTAGCAACTCCAACAAAAGCCACAGTACAAGGTTTATCAGTTTGGGTAAAAGGTGGTATCACTAAAACTTTGAACTACTTTGCCCGTTACGATACTTACAATCCTGATACTGATTTCAATGGCATGTTGGGTTATGCTGTTAACACCAACTACGGTTCATACGATCCAACTACTAAAGAGCAATTTATTACTGCAGGTTTAGATTTTACCCCAACCAAAAACGTTCACTTTATGCCAAACGTTTGGTTTGTACAATACAAAGATCAACAAGATGCAATAATTAACGGTGTTGCAAACAAAGCTTACTTACCTGATAACCATACTTTAGTTTACAGGTTAACTTTCTTCTACACTTTTGGTAAATAATAATTAAGGGGCCCTATTATAATGCTGATCTGCGATGATTTGGCAGATCAGCACTATAAAAGGATAAAATTTATAATAAAGTAAAAAAGAACACTAACAATTAAAAACAAACCAATGAAAGTAATTAAAAGTTTACAGATAGCAATTGTGGCCTTAGCTGCAAGCTGCTTATCCCTATCAGCTTCGGCGCAAGACAATACTTTGCTGGGCGCAGGTAGTACATTTGTATATCCCCTGTTTTCGAAAATATTTGCAGAGTATGGTAAGAGCCATGATGTAAAGGTTAATTACCAATCAATCGGATCTGGTGGCGGTATTTTACAGCTTACCAATAAAACAGTTGACTTTGGCGGTTCTGATGCCCCTTTAAATGCAGAACAAGCTAAAAAAATTGGTGTTCCGGTTTTACATATTCCTATGGCGTCAGGCGCAGTTGTAATTACTTACAATGTACCGGGAGTTGCTACGTTAAAATTAACAGGTAAAGATCTTGCTGATATTTACTTAGGTAAAATTACCAGCTGGAACAGCCCGGAAATTGCTGCTTCTAACAAAGGTGTTAAACTACCTGATATGCCAATCGTTGTTATCCACCGTTCAGACGGTAGCGGTACTTCATTTATCTTTACTGATTACTTAACTAAAGTAAACCCTGAGTGGGCTTCAAAAATTGGTAAAGCATCAGCAGTAAACTGGCCAGCCGGTTTAGGCGGTAAAGGTAACGAAGGTGTTGCCGGTTTGGTTAAACAAACTCCGGGCGCTATTGGTTACAATGAGTTAGCTTATGCTATCCAAAACAAAATGGCTTATGCCGATATTCAAAACAAATCAGGCAAATTTATCACGCCTACATTAGCTTCAACTACTTTATCAAGCAATGTTGAGCTGCCTGCAAATGCCGAAGTATCATTAACAAATACTGATAACCCTAAAGGTTACCCTATCACCAGCTTTACCTGGGCGTTAATTTACAAAGAGCAAAAATACAGCGATCGTTCTGCTGCCCGTGCTAAAATGTTATTAACCTTATTATGGTATAACATACACGACGGACAGAAAAATTGCGAGCCATTAAACTATGCACCGCTTTCAAAATCAGCACAAAAAGTTGCTGAGAAAATTTTGAAATCGGCTACTTATGATGGCAAAGCCATCTTATAATCTGAAAAGGTAAAAGGCTAAAGGTAAAAGGTGAAGGGTAGAAAGGTAAAAAAAACCTTTCGCCTTTCGCCTTTTACCTTTAGCCTAAAACAACAAATTCTAATGAAAAATAAAAGATTAGATCTCTCGTACAGCCAAATGAAATGGGAATCCATTTTTAGGCGTATACTAAAGATAATGAGTATTTTAATGCTGGTATTGGTTGTTGGCATTTTAATAACGCTTATTATTGAGTCGCTGCCATCCATTAAATCGCTCGGTGTTGGCTTTTTATGGGGTAAGGTTTGGGACCCGGTTCAAAATATTTATGGTGCATATCCATTTTTAATTGGCACGCTGCTTACCTCATTTATTGCGCTTATTATTTCGATACCTTTTTCGTACGCCATTTCTATTTACCTGGGGGAGTATAATCCAAAAGGTTGGCTATCAGACTTGCTGAAAAACAGCATTGAGCTTATTGCTGCTGTGCCATCCATTATTTATGGTTTTTGGGGATTATTTGTATTGGTGCCCATTGTCCGCACTTTTGAAATGAAAATAGGTGTTGCCCCTTATGGAATAGGTGTTTTCACTTCATCGCTGGTATTGGCCGTTATGATTATCCCTTACGCTGCATCGTTAGGTATCACATTGATCCGTATGGTGCCATCACCTTTAAAAGAAGGTGCTTACGCGTTAGGTGCAACCCGATTTGAGGTTATCCGCAGTGTTATTGTGCCATACACCCGCTCGGGTCTGTTTGCAGGTGTGCTACTATCATTAGGACGTGCCCTTGGCGAAACCATGGCTGTTACCATGCTTATTGGTAATACCAGCGCCATAGCCCATACCTTTAAAGATTTAATTTTTGGCCCAAGCAATACCATGGCCAGCGTTATTGCCAATGAGTTTACCGAGGCCGATCATACCGTATACCTGTCGGCATTAATTGAATTGGGTTTGGTGCTGTTTTTTGTAACAGTTATCATCAACCTTATTGGCAAGCGCATTATTACTAAATTTACTAATAACTAAGCCCATGGATGCACGTATAGGAATTAGAAATACCAAGAGTTTGCTTTTTAAAGGGCTTATTGTTTTTTTAGCCTTTGTTATTACACTGCCCTTAATAGTTGTACTGCTTTATATTATAAAACAAGGTGTTACCCAGGTAAACTGGCACTTTTTAACCCACGTACCAGCACCTGTTGGCGAAACGGGAGGTGGTATAAGTAATGCCCTGCTGGGTAGTTTTATTATTGTGATGATGTCATCAATAGTGGCCATACCGGTAGGTATTTTAGCCGGTATTTACCTGAGCGAAAATCCGCATACCAAACTGGCCTATTACAGTGGTTTGTGCGTTGATATTTTGCAGGGTGTGCCATCAATTGTGGTAGGTATTGTGGTTTACTTTTGGATAGTGAAGCCGCTGGGCACGTTTAGTGCCATATCGGGTAGTATAGCATTAGCTATAATGATGTTGCCGATAGTTATCCGCTCAACCGAGCAAACGCTGCGTTTGCTGCCGCCATCACTTAAAGAGGCTGCCTTATCATTAGGTGTACCTTACCATAGGGTTATTTTAAAGGTTATTATACCATGTGGTTTTGCGGGGATATTGTCGGGCATAATGCTATCAATAGCCCGTATTATTGGCGAAACTGCTCCTTTATTGTTTACCGCATTTGGTAACCCTTATTTATCAACATCCATTACTAAGCCAATGGAAACTTTACCCCATCTTATTTATACTTATGCTACCAGTCCGTATGACGATTGGCACAATCTGGCCTGGGGAGCCTCTTTTATATTATTAATGTTTGTTTTAGTATTAAACATAGTTACAAAACTGATAACACGAAAATGGAAAATACAGTTGTAAGCGCTACAAAATTTAATGCCTGGTTTGGCGATAATCATGTGGTTAAAGACGTATCAATAGGTATCGAAAAAAACCAGGTTATTGCCGTTATGGGCCCATCGGGTTGCGGTAAAACAACCTTTTTGCGCTGCATTAACCGTATGCACGAACTGATACCCGGCGCTACTGCTAAAGGATCATTGAAATTATACGAGGATGAGATTTATACCATGAATCCCATTTATGTGCGCTATAAAATAGGTATGGTTTTTCAAAGACCAAACCCTTTCCCAAACCTTAGCATTTATGACAATGTGGTTGCCGGTTACAAGTTAAACGGACTTAAAGTTGCCAAGGCAGATCAGGATCATATTGTTGAGAAATCATTAACATCAGCCGCGTTATGGAACGAGGTGAAAGATTCATTACATAAAAAAGGAACATTCCTATCTGGTGGGCAACAACAACGTTTGTGTATAGCACGCGCCATTGCCATGGAGCCGGAAGTGATTTTGTTTGACGAGCCAACTTCGGCACTTGACCCTATATCTACCTCGAGCGTTGAGCAACTGTTTCATGAATTGAAAGCTAATTACACGCTGATCATCGTTACACACAACATGCAGCAAGCTGCACGTGTTAGTGATAAAACGGCATTTTTTTATATGGGCGAACTGGTTGAATTTGATGATACCAAGCAAATGTTTACCAACCCTGCTGATACACGCACACAAAATTATATAACGGGTAGGTTTAGTTAAGTTTTGGTTGATTGGTTTATTAAGTTGATTGGGTTTAAAAACTAATTACTTAAATAACAAAAACCACTCACTTAATAAACCTGATGAACCACTCACTTGAATTTTTAAACAAAAAATTATGACACCATTAGAAAACGAAATTGGAGCGCTTAAAAAAGAGCTGATTAGTATGTGGATACTGGTTCAGTCGCAACTGAATAAGGCTAAAGAGGCCATGATACAGTTTGATAAAGATCTGGCCCGCGAAGTATTGATAAAAGAAAAAAGAGTAAACTCTTACGAGCTTAAAATTGATTTGGATTGCGAAAATATTTTCGCCCTGTACTGCCCGGTAGCCATTGATTTAAGATTTTTATTGGCCGCCCTCAAAATAAATACCAATTTGGAGCGTATAGGTGATATTGCTGCCGGTATTGCTTTGTACGTGGTGGAGTCATCGGTTAATTTTGATGTTAAGGCATTGGAAAGCACCTCGCTTATAAGGATGTACGAAGAGGCGGTAAATATATTGATTGATACCCGTACCGCTTTTGAAAAAGAAGACACCGTACTGGCCCGCAGTATATTTAAAAGAGATGATGTTTTGGATGCTATTAACGAAAATGCGCCGATAGCTATTGCAGAAGTTATTAAAGCTGATTTGAACAGCATACCTGAAGCACTTTATATGTTATCAATTATCCGCAAGTTGGAGCGGGTAGGCGATCAATCCAAAAATATAGCCGAAGAGATTATATTTTACGTAGAAGCCAAAATATTGAAACACCAGGAAAGCAGTCTGCGTAAACTGGAAGGCGAAGAGGAATAAGTATTTACGGTTTAAGATTTACGATTTTAGATTTTTTTGATACGATATTTAAGACAATTAATTAGGTTTATTGATTGATTAATTAATGAGGGACAAGGCGGGTATTTATATCCGCCTTTGTTGTTTGCGACGTTTTTGTTTTAGATCCTGTTGGTCAGGTTGTTGGAATTTGATGGCAGTAAGAAAATTGTAGCGTTTTGTAATTAACTTCGTATTGGCAATAAACCAATCATTGAAATGAAAACCAGATACATTTTATTGGCTATTGCAGGCATGTCAGCTTGTTTATCGGCCTGCAAAAAAGACAATCAACTACAAAGTAAAGACAATCAATTACAAAGTGTTAATAACCCCTCCATTTTAGGAAAGTGGAATGAAGTTAAGTATTACGTTAGTCAAACTGTCAATGGCAAAATCATCGATACTACAATTAATGCTGCGTCCCTGAGCACTAATGATTATGCCCAATTTAATAATGATTATACCGTAAATATATTTCAAAGTGCCGATAATCCTCCCCCGGGCGCTGCCTCGCCCGATTACATTATAAATAGTACTTATAACTATAGTATTTCGGGTTCGGTGGCGACTTTAAGTTACCTTGGGTGGCACAGTGACCCCATCGTATTGACTGGTGACACGCTGATAACGAACCGAATAGTTACCATGACTGATGCCAATAATATTGTTATGCATATCACCATTTATGATGGTCCTATTAATGCAACGCCAAAAAACCCCTCATATATCTCAGATACTTATTTTACAAAGGCACATTAGAGTTAGATGGTGATATTATAACAAGTTTGTCGTCCTTCGTTATCTGGGGATGACAAATTTGTTATTTATATCTTAGCTTTATGCTATGAAGTATTCCCCAATAGCATGCCTTAGTTTACTGTGCGTTGTGCTGTTTAGCGCTTGCGGCCAGCGAAACAACGATACCCAATTACAGGCGCAGGTTGACAGTTTAAATACACTGCTGGCGCAAACCTACAAACCCGGCCTCGGTGAGTTTATGATGAGCATACAGGTGCATCATGCCAAAATTTGGTTTGCCGGTAAAAATCAAAATTGGGATCTGGCAAACTTTGAAGTGGGCGAGATAAAAGAGACCCTTGATGATGTTAAAAAATACTGTACAGATAGATCAGAGATAAAATCGTTGCCGATACTATACCCCGCTTTGGATAGCGTGAACAATGCGATAAAGGCAAAAAGTATTGTGCGGTTTAACACTGCTTTTATATTTTTAACCAATAGCTGCAACAGTTGCCATCAAAGTACCCATCACCAGTTTAATGTGATAAAAATACCCGTTACACCGCCGTATACTAACCAGGAGTATAAAGTGAGGTAAACTTTTAGCCTTTTTTGATTATTTGAATATAACTGTAGCGTTGGTTATTGTTTCGCCGTAATGTTTTATAAATCAGTTTAAACCGCAAGGACTATGAAAATAAAACACACATTTATCATTATTGTAGGGATGCTTTGTTTGTATAGCTGCAAAAAGGACGACAGTTTGATACAAAGTACCGATAATAGTAAAAATCTGACTTTAAACGCGTTAAATGGTACCTCCCTTACTGGTAAATGGAACATCGTAACCGATTCTACCTATACAGGGGTGGGGCAATATAATCATCCTGTAAATTACGTTGGGCAGGCTGCTGATTATTTTGATATCAAGACAAATGGTGTTATCTATACGAAAGAAACGCTGGTTTTGGATACGCTAAGCTATACCCTTAAATCGGATACGGCTATAGTTGTACAATCCTTTGGCGGCATATTTAATGGTGTGCCTTCTGTGAGCCATTTAACAGTTAATGCCCATAGTGCTATTATTGCCTCTCCCATGTTTCTTACTCCCGGTGGTGTGTTTTGGCGTAAGATAACTTTGAGCAGGTAGGCATTTTTGCTAATAAACCTTATAACGATGAAAATAAGATCGATATTTATTGGTTTGGGTATAATAATGTGCTTATATGCCTGCAAAAAGCCAAGTTCGGTAAATGATAGTCCAACCGCGGCTTCAATATTGGGTAAATGGAACGTTATGATAGATTTGAGTGGTTACACAGGCGGATCAGCTGATTATTTTAAAGTATGCTATGGGCAGCCGGTGATACTTTGATTTAGGTACAACTTTGGATACCCTCAGCTATAACCTCATTTCGGATAATTATATTAATATTAGCCCCTTCGGTTCTGTTGTAAGTAACGGCGTACCCGATGAGGAACACATAGACAGCCTAATTTCCCATAGTGTAACTATTTATTGACCCTGGCTTATTAGCCCAGGTGGCGCATTTGGGCAAAAAGTTATTTTGAGTAGATCGGATGAAGGAGGATCAATATAAAAACGCTCGATCATTCTGCCACCCAAATTAATTCTTTGTCTATTTCTGGATTCCAATCAGTGAGTAACTGTCCGAGCTTGTTTATTGATGCAGGTACGGTGGTGATAAAAAATTCAGATTTAACTGTATTGGGGGCATGCTGATGATTGTCAATTTCTACACGAATAGCGGAATGCCCGTTTTCCCTAAAACAATAAACCTTTAAAAACATATGATAGGCCCATTTTTTATCATTTTCGCCTAATTCATAGATAATAGTGTCAGCTATATTTTGCGGGAATAAAATTAAGTCTTTGGCAAAATCTTTAAATAGATCCGTATAGTTATAGAAATCCAGCGAGGCGGAAGAAATGCCATTTGATAATTCTATTTTAAATCTGCTTATATCGTCAAGATCAAGATCTAAAACGGACAGCTTTAGGTATTGTGACATTGTGGTATCAAACTTTAATAGATAGTTGGAGCTGGCCACCCAAGCCATCTTCTATTATTTTTCTTAGGGTTGAAACACGCACATCTTTAACATCATTCTCCACCTTTGAAATATATGCCTTTGTAGTACCACATTTATCGGCCAGTTGAGTTTGAGTAAGTCCCTGGGCGAGCCTGGCCTCATGAATTAAAGCACCTAATTTGAATTCCTGATAATCTTGTTCAAGTTGATCTCGTTTTACTGTCCCTTTATTTCCATATTCCTTGTCAATAAAATCGTCGAGGGTAATAAGGTTATCGTTTTTCTTCATAATACATCTCCTTAATTTTTAATGCCTTGTCAATTTCCTGTTTTGGTGTTTTTTGAGTTTTCTTTTGAAATCCATTAGCCAGAATGATTAGTTTACCTTCATCAAAAAAGCAAAATATTCTGAATATGTCATTCCCAGATTGAATACGGATTTCAAATAATCCGTCGGTGCCTTCAATGTGTTTTAGATAGCTTTCGGGCACTTGCTGTATTTCTTCTATCAATTTAAATGTCCAGATAATCTTGTCTTTTACTTTTTGGCGCTGCCTTGAAAAGAACTCCGGAAAATACTGTTTGTAAATAGTTACAGTTCTAAATCTCATAAATTATACAAATATAGTAAAAAGTTGCCTTATTGGGCAACATTCTTTTTGTAATTAAAAAGAAGTTAATAGGTTTTATTTATCCCACACAGCCGGGCATTGCTTAACATACAAACCCTCCTGCAAAACTTTTAACATAAACCGGGCAACATTTCGCCTGCTGATCATTAATCCAGGTTTGGGCGAATTATTGATGCTTACTTTGATTGGTTTATCTTTTAAAGAATTGGTTAAGCCAGCGGGGCGTATGGCCGTCCAGTTTAAAGTTGTTGTTTTTAGTAGGTTCTCCTGCAATTCATGATCGCGATAAGGGTAGCCAATATTGCTGTGATCTATCAGCGATCTAAACCAGGCGGGGATATCCTTTTTAGTCTCATTAACTCCCCACGCTGTAGTAATGATGATGCGCTTAATTTGCAATTGATCAGCTAAGCCGATGATGTTTTTCATTGTGGCTGATAATAAGCCTTTGGGCGACCTTAAAGGAGCCCAGGGGAAGTCAGATGTGCGGGAGATGTTTAGCGTGCTTAATATAGCTTCGCAGCCTTGCGCGGCGGCCAATAGTGCTGCCGCATCTGTTGGCACACCTTCAAAAACGGTAACTGACGATGACCTGACGGTTAGTTTATCCCTATCGCGCACTAAAATATTAATAGTATAACCCTGCTTAATGGCCTCTTCAAGTAAATGAGTACCTGCGGCCAGTGGCACCTAAAAGGAGAATCTTCATAAAAACATGAGGTTGTAAAATCGCTATTGGCTTTAGTATTATATGTTTATAAAATTAGGAGTCACAATTTGTTGTACCTAATAAAATAAAATATTATTTAATATCAATCTTAACCTTATGACATCGGATAATTAAATAATACAAGTTTTGCAGATGGTCAATTCCAACAAACCAAAAGCGGCCCCATTTTCATGAAGCCGCTTTGTTATTATATCAAAAATTTATGCAGTACTTATTGTTGCCTTTGCAATACAGAACCAAATTTAGTTCCGTAATCTTTTAACTGCGCCTGTAGCTTTTTATTTAACTCAGTTTGATGATTATCACCGGTTAAACTTGTAAGGCCGTTTATAAATGATATGCCGTATTGTACATCGCGCATATTTACATCGCCAGAGTTGTTTTGTAGCAAGTAATAGTTGTAATCCAATTGATCAATAATGTAATTGTCAACGCTGGTTACAAATTTGTTAGCCAATACAATATCGTGCAGCGCATAAGCAGTTTGTGCCAGCATTATTTTACGGTCGGCAACGTCAAGACCTGTAATCATATCAGGTAATACCTGGTCAAATTTATTCAACGCTTTTATAGCCAAATCAGGATGGCCATCTTTAATCAGTCCGTTTGACAGATCAAGGAAAGTGGTAACCATTACCGGGTAAAACATGGTGGTTGACTCATGATCAAGATAACGGGCGTTTTTAAAATTACCAAATTTAAACTTGTTCATAACGTTATCATACATCACCAGGCTGTTGATTTTGCCTAACTGATCATGACTGGCTGTATCTGGTTTAAATGGTATTAAACGATAAGTAAAGCCTTCTTTGTATAAATAAGGCTGCAGGCCTATCAGGTTTTCCTGGCCAATAGTAGTAGTAAAGCAAATAGGCCTTACCCAGTTATTGTGTGCCAGTATATCAAGCATAGCCAGATTTTCTTTTGTAATATAGTTTGATGTGTATTTCCAATTCATTTCTGTAGCAAGCCTGTCTTTTTGATCAGGTGTTATTACATGGTTTTTTAATACATCATCAGCATTTACGGTTATTTTGAAGTTTTTAGTTGGTAGATAGTTTCCATAATCGCCACTTTGGTATTGCACCTGTGCAGCTTTATCATCAGACGTTACAAAATCAAAGACGTCTTTCACTTCTGTATATCCTGTTACTTTTCTATCGTCAAAATAAATCACATCACGTACGCCTTCTTTATATTTGTCATAAGGCATAGTAATGGGTAACGGCGCCGATTCATTCATCTTATGCTGCATCTGGTGGATATACCAGTCGCCGGTAAATAAGCTCAGGTTTACTATACGTACATCCGGGCGGATGCCTTCAACCTCCTGATCGTACCATAACGAGTAAGTGTCATTATCGCCATAAGTAAACAAAATAGCATCTTTAGGGCACGATATAAGGTAATTGTAAGCCATATCATGCGGCGTCATTTTTGTTGAGCGGTCATGGTCTTTCCATTCTTTACTTGCCATTAAAACAGGAGCAAGCAATAAACATAATGCTGTTGCACCTAAGGCGGCCGCTTTTGGACTTGCCTTTAGCCTAAAAAGTTCGGCAATGGCAATTACTCCTAAACCAATCCATATAGCAAATGCATAAAAGGAGCCTACGTAAGAGTAATCTCTTTCGCGCGGCTGAATGCTTGGCTGGTTAACATATAAAACAATGGCTAAGCCAGTAAAAAAGAAAAGTAACAATACTACCAATGCATCGCGTTTTTTGCGTTGAAAATGGTATATGGCGCCAATTAAGCCAATTATAAATGGTAGTGCATATAATGGTGTATAAGTAGGGGCATTTACTACTGATTTTGGAAGGTGTTTGCCGCTATCAAAAATTCCACTGGTCCAGTTGCCATCAATAGCCGTCATACTTTGCTGACCGTCGGCATCGCTGTAGCGCCCAACATAGTTCCATAAAAAGTAACGTACATACATCTGATAAATTTGCCAGCTGAACATCCACTTCAAGTTATCAGTAAAGGTTGGAGCCTGTCCATCCGGAATTTGCAACCATTCGTGATAAAACTGCGGATCTTGTCCGTCGTTACTGTACATGCGTGGCAAAAAGGTAGTATGATCGTAAGTGTAAATAGGTTTTTTGCCCGATACTTCGTACTTGGTTTTGCCTTTGCGGTAAAGGGTATTGCCATCAGTTTGATCGGTAACTTTAGCGTCAAAGTACTGGCCGAAAAGCAAAGGGTTTTCACCGTATTGTATGCGGTTTAAATAACCATAAAGTACAAAAGCATTATCGGGATGCGAGTTATCCAAATTAGTACCTGCGGTGGCGCGGATAGGGATGTAAGCAAAAGAGCTATAGCCTAAGTAAACAAAGGTTACGCACAAAAAGGCCAGGTTAATAAGAGGCTTTTTGTATTTGACACTGAAATATAGGCCCGCTACCAATATGGCTAAGATGATAAAGAAGAAGAAAAATGCACCACTCCAAAAGCCAAGACCCAGTGAGTTTACAAAGAAAAGGTCAAAATTAGCGGCTATTGCAATTGTATAACCACGAATACCGTACTGTACAAACACTAATATAACCACGCCAATTAAAAAGGCACCAATGGCACCTCCAATGTTAATGTTTTTACCACGGCGGAAATAGTACACCAATGCAATGGCCGGTATGGTTAACAGGTTTAACAGGTGGATACCTATTGAAAGGCCTATAACATAAGCTATAAAAACAATCCAACGATCGGCACCGGGCTCATCGGCATGAGAATCCCATTTAAGGATACCCCAGAAAACGATGGCGGTACAAAGCGATGATAGCGCGAATACGATGGTTTCAACTGCTGAGAACCAAAAAGTATCGGTATAAGTAAATGCTAACGCACCAACCAAACCAGCACCCATTATAAGGTAAATACGTGAGCCGTCTTCAGTTTCGCCGGGTTTAGGGGCCAACAGTTTTTTAGCCAATGCGGTGATTGTCCAAAACAGGAACATAATGGTTGCACCACTTGCCAGCGCAGAGCCCATATTGGTAAAATAAGGCACTTTAGCGGTATTGCCCATTGCGAGCAGCGAAAACATTTTACCCAGCATGGCAAACAGCGGATAACCAGGCTGGTGGGCAACCTGTAAGCGATAAGCACAGCTGATAAACTCGCCGCAATCCCAAAAGCTTACGGAAGGTTCTAACGTTAAAATATAGGTAATTGAGGCTATAACAAAGCATAGCCAGCCTAACAAGTTATTGATTTTATTGTATTGCATGGATTACAAATAATGGATTATTGCAGGGTAAATATCAGTATTTTTATAACTTATTTTAAAAAAACAGTATCGGGTTAACAACTTTTAACAATTTAATTTGGGCGTATTGCCTAAAAGGTTGCAAATATGGTAAAATATAGTGATTTAGCGATGTTGTAATATAGGGGAAATTGATTTAATTGGGAGAAGGGTGAGGGGTGTCTGAACCGGGATTTGTAAGATTTTGGGATTGGCATGATTCAAATTGGGAATGCTACGTCGCTAAAGGGCAATCCGCGCTGTCATCCTGAGGAACGAAGGATCTTCTGCCTTTTGCTAAATACGTCGTATACTTTTGTTGTGAAGAAGTTCCTTCACTATGTTCAGGGTGACAAAGAGGAGAGGAAGCTCGCTAATTACTACCTATCAACGAAGTCCCAAAATCAAAGAAATCAACGGTGAAGACGAATTTATCGCCATCCACCGCCCAAAGCCCTATAAAGATTAACAATTGCCTGTAGTTGTTGCAGACGATCATTTACGGCGTTTAGCTGGGCACCCAGCAGGCTTTGTTCGGATGTTAGTACATCGTTATAATTGGTTGCTGAACTATAGCGGAGCAATTGTTCGGTATAGTCAACAGACTTTTCTAAGGCGGCTATTTGTTTGGCCCTTGAGTCGTCTTTCTCTTTGGCAGATTGGTAGGCGTATAAAGCATTAGATACTTCCTGTCCGGCTACCAAAAGCGTTTGCTGATAACTGTAAAGTGCTTCCAGTTGTTGCGCCCGGGCGGTTTTTAGCCGGGCTTTGTTGATGCCCTGGTTAAATATGGGCTCGGTTAAACCTGCTGCAATGTTGTAGAAAATGGAGTTGACGAAAAAGTCCTTCAATTGCAAATTCGAAAACCCGCCAGATGCTGTAATGGTAAACTGAGGGTAGAAATAAGTTTTGGCCACATTTGTGTTTTCAAAAGCAGTGCGGAAAGTGTACTCGGCCTGCTGCACATCGGGGCGGTTTTTAAGTAGCTGTGCCGGAATACCTGTTTGCAGGTTGGTAATCGGTTGCTGATCTTCCAGCTTGGCACGGTTTAATGCGCCGGCGGGGCGTCCAACCAAAATATCAATAGCATTCTCTGTTTCGCGGATGTTTCTTTTAACATCAGGAATAGCTACTTCGGCTGCGTAGCGGTTGGCTTCTGCCTGTACTACGGCGGCTCCGTTAACTACATCACCCTCTTTAAGGGCTTTCATGGTTTCAACGTCCTTTTCGCGGTTTTTAAGGGTTTGTTCTAAAATGTCTAACGCTTTATCATAACTAAGCAGGGAGTAATAGTTATTGGCTATATCAGCTATCAGTTGAGTTTGAACGGCACGTTTGGCAGCATCGGTTTGCAGTAAATTGGAATAAGCCGCCTTTTTCGAGCTGCTTAGCTGTCCCCAAATATCAACCTCCCAACTGGTGCTTAGGCCCAACTGGTATGAGTTAAAAGTAGTATTAACAACAGTTCCCGGTGGATAATCCAAACTGGCGGCTGATTGTTTTGACCTTGATACACTTGCATTACCGCTCAGAGACGGCAAAAACGCTGCCTTTGATTGGCCGAAAGCTGCCTGTGCCTCCTGAATTTTTTGAACGGCTACCTTTAAGTTTAAATTTTGGTAAAGTCCTTCGCGGATCAATGCCTTTAGCGTAGTATCGGCAAAAAGGCTTTCCCACGGCAGGCTGGCAATGGTGGCGGTATCGGTGCCGGTTTGGCCACGGTACAGGTCATTGGTATTTAAATCGGGCTGCTGGTATTTTTTGGTGACCTTGCACGATAGCGTGGCACCAATCAACCCAACAATTAAAAAAGAATATTTTATATAACGTTTGTTCATTATCAACCTAAATAAATTAATTACCCATTATTACTACCTCGTCATCGTCTTCGTCGTCGGTATTTTTTTTACGACTAACTTTTTCTTGTAACGTCTGGAAAATGATAAACAGCACCGGGATTGCAAACACACCCAATATAGTACCTATAAACATGCCGCCTACCGCACCTGTACCAATAGAGCGGTTACCATTGGCTCCTGCCCCGGTTGAAAACATAAGTGGCATAATACCAAAAATAAAGGCGAAGGAAGTCATGAGGATGGGCCTTAAACGGGCAACAGCACCATCAATAGCGGCCTGTATAATGTTCATACCTGCACGGCGACGCTCCAGGGCAAACTCCACTATCAAGATAGCGTTTTTAGCCAACAGGCCGATGAGCATAATAAGGGAGATCTGCAGGTAAATGTTACTGTCGATGCCGGCTATTCGCGCAAAAATATAAGTGCCTGATAAGCCGATAGGAAGTGATAACAATACCGCCAACGGCAGAATATAACTTTCGTACTGTGCGCTTAATAAAAAATAAACAAATACCAAACACAATAAAAATATATAAACCGATTGGGTGCCGCTGGATAGTTCCTCACGGGTAAGGCCTGCAAACTCGTAACCATAACCGGCGGGCAAAGTTTGGGCAGCAACTGCTTTTATAGCATTAATGGCGTCGCCCGAGCTGTAACCAGGGTTTGGCGAACCCTGCACGTCAATGGCGGTAAACAGATTAAACCTTGAGATAGACTCCGGTCCGAATACTTTAGTGAGTGTAATGAACGCGGTGATAGGCGCCATATTGCCCAATGCATTACGTACAAATATTTTATCAAGCCCCTGCGGATTGGAGCGGTAATCATAATCAGCCTGTACCATTACGCGGTATTGTTTGCCAAACTCGTTGAAGTTTGATGCATAAATGCCGCCATAATACCCTTGCAGGGTACTGATAATGGAGCTAACGGTTATGCCAGCCTCCTTACATTTAGCCACATTAATATCAACCTGGTATTGTGGAAAATTGGGGTTAAACGAGCTGTTAAGATTCTGAATTTCGGGCCGTTTTTTTAATGCCGCCTGGAAATCATTACTTACTTTAAAAAATTCGTTAATGGTATGACCGCCCTTATCCTGCAACTCAAATTCAAATCCATCGCTGTTACCAAAACCCTGTAATGTAGGTGGCGAAAAATAAAAGATATTGGCGCCTTTTATACCGGCTGTTCTTTTTGTGAGCGTATCAATCACGCTTTGCAGACTGGTGTTTTTACGATCATTCCATGTTTTTAGCTTCATGATATCCATGGAGTAAGCGCTGCCCGAACCTGCAATAAAGTTAAAACCTACCAGCTTAAGCGTGGTAACCACCGATGGGATGGTATGCCCAATGCTATCAACCTTATTGGTAATAGCATCTGTACGCTCCATAGACGAAGCGGGGGGCAGGCTTATGGCTGCAAAAACAGTTCCCTGGTCTTCGTTGGGTACGAAGCTCGATGGTGTGGTTTTTACCAGCGTAAACAGTATTACACCAAACAGCACCACACCAACAATTACAATCCATTTTTTATGCGCCAAAAAGTTAACCGACTTTTTGTACTTACCTGTTGTAACCTCAAAGGCTGTGTTAAAGCTTATAAATAGTTTTTGAACGATATTTTTCTTTTCATGCTCGTCCTCGGCTTTATGCGGCTTTAAAAATAAAGCACACAATGCCGGGCTTAATGTTAATGCGTTTACTGCCGATAATAAAATGGCTATGGCTAATGTGATGCCAAACTGCTTGTAAAACACCCCGGTTGAACCCGAAATAAATGTAACCGGTAAAAACACAGCCGACATTACCAGCGTAATGGAAATTATAGCGCCCGAGATCTCGTTCATGGCATCAATAGATGCTTTACGGGCCGATTTGTAGCCTTTATCCAGCTTGGCATGTACGGCCTCAACCACCACAATGGCATCATCCACAACAATACCTATGGCCAGCACGATGGCAAACAGGGTAAGCAGGTTAATGGTGAAACCAAACAGGTTTAAAAAGAAGAATGTACCGATAATAGCCACTGGTACTGCAATAGCCGGGATAAGTGTTGAACGGAAATCCTGCAAAAAGATGAACACTACGATAAACACCAGTATGAAAGCTTCAATAAGGGTGCTGATTACTTTTTCGATAGATGCATTGAGGTATTCGTTAGCATCTACAAGATAGGTGATCTTCATCCCTTTTGGAAACGAGGCCGATGCCTGATCTAAGATCTTTTTAGTTTCGTTAATTACATCGCGGGCGTTTGAGCCTGCTGTTTGACTAATGGCTACACCTACTGAAGGTAATTTGTTGGTTTGGATGTCAAATGTATAATCCAATGCGCCTAACTCTATCCGCGCTACATCTTTAAGGTATAACATTTGGCCATTGCCAACCGCTTTAATAACAATGTTACCAAACTCGGCGGCGGTTTTAAGTCGCCCTTTGTAACGGATAACATATTGAAATGACTGTTTGCTATTTTCGCCAAATTTGCCGGGAGCTGCTTCAATATTTTGTTCGTTGATAGCGGTATTAATATCATCTGGAATCAATCCATAGCGCGACATTACGTCGGGCTTGAGCCAAATGCGCATGGAATAGTCCCTTGATCCAAAAACATTAGCATCGCCAACGCCGGTTACACGTTGAATTGCTGGAACCAGATTTATTTTGGCATAGTTTTGCAAAAAGGTTTCATCATAAGCCGGATTTTCGCTGTATAGCGAAAAAATAATCAGCTGACTGGCCTGGCTTTTTTGAACCGATACGCCCGACTCGGTAACCACCTGCGGCAAAAGACTTGATGCCCGTGACACCCTGTTCTGTACGTTTACTGCAGCCAGATCGGGGTTAGTGCCGACTTTAAAATTTATAGAGATATTGGCCGAACCATCGTTGCCTGCAGATGAGGTCATATAGGTCATGTTCTCAACGCCGTTTATCTGTTCCTCTAACGGAACAATAACGCTTTTTAGCACAACATCGGCATTGGCACCGCTGTAATAAGCCGATACCTGTACGGTTGGTGGCGCAATATCAGGATATTGGGAAATAGGCAGGTTAATGAGCCCCAGTACGCCCAGTATAACCAGTAATACCGAAATAACTGTTGAAAGTACCGGCCGCTCGATGAATTTTTTTAACATATTGTTTTCATGTAGAGACGCAATATTTTGCGTCTCGGGATAGGATATGCAATACCCTGAAATTTGTTATATCATATTGAGTAGAGACGCAAAATATTGCGTCTCTACATGTTAATTAAGATCTTTGTAAACCGAGGCAGCGTTTGCTTCAACTGGTTTTATCTCTGTACCATCCGGCAAATTGCTGGCGCTTTCAATCACAATCCTATCGCCGTTTTTAATGCCGCTGGTCACCACGTAAAACTGGCCGGGGGTATTATCCATCACTGTGATAACGGCATTCTTTATTTTATTTTGCTTGTCAACCACGTATACAAAACGTTTGTCTTGTAGCTCGTAGGTTACATCCTGCGGTACCAATATTATACCATTGGTTACTTTTGGGATACGCACGGTAGCGCTGCCGCCGCTGCGTAACAGTCCGCGCGGGTTAGTAAACGCTGCTCTGAAATTTGCCGAACCGGTATTGGTATTGATGAGCCCGTTTACGGTTTCAACTTTCCCTTTATGTTCATAAACAGTTCCATCCGGAAAAATAAGTGACACCGCTGGCATGCTATTTAATTTTTGCTGAAAAGAAGTATGAATGCTATCGCGACTAAAATCAAGTAATTGTTTTTCGTTTACCGCAAAATAGGCGTAAACGGTAGCGGTATTATACACAGTAGTAAGCGGATCTGTAGTGGTGCTGGTTACCAGGCTGCCCAATTTATAAGGCAAGGCACCAATAACTCCATCAACCGGGCTTACAATAGTAGTATAGCCTAAATTAACCTGTGCATTAATCAAAGCTGCTTTAGCTTGCGCCAACGCCGCCTCTTTTGATTGTAAGGTATACTGTGCCGACTCCAGCTCGTAATGGCTGATGATATCTTTTTCGACTAATGGTTTTACTTTATTAACCTGCAAGGTAGCGGAGCTAACATCGGCCTCTGCGGTTTTTATGCCTGCTTCGGCGGTGCGTACGTCTTGCTCATATTGTGGTGCGTTTATTTTAAAAAGCAGCTGGCCTTTTTTAACAACAGAACCTTCGTCAACATAAATTTTTTCAACAAAGCCATCAACCTTCGGGCGGATCTCGATATTCTGAAGCCCTTGAATACTTGCGGGATAGTCGCTATTTAATGTAGCCGAACGCGGTTGTAAGGTTAAAACTTTATAAGTGGCAATACCTCCTGCGCCGGGGCCATAACCGTTGGGCGCCGGTTTACCTCCGCATGCTGATAACAGCAGCACAACAGGCATGGCTACAGCAACAGAGCGGCATGTTTTATTGAGAAATGTATACCTATTAAAGGCCTTGATTATGTTGGTTGTGATATTCATTTAAATTGGAAAAATGTTGTGAGGCTTAGAAAGCCCGCAAATGTAATAGTATTTTTTATCAGCCTTTTGGCTAACCAATGCAATTAAGCACTTTTAGTTAGACGCTGCTTGTTAATTTTTGTTAAGCTTTTTGTAATAATTAATTTTTATAGTGATAATTCACAATTATTTAAACCAGTATGGGAGTATTTTAAACGAATGATGTAGTTTGAGCCATTCGGTGAATCAACCTTATTTTAGTTTTCGACGAAAAACTAAAATAACGGTTTTATTATTTTTAGTTTTTAGAAGACAATTTATAGAATCCAAAAAAAGTACCACCACTACACCCATTTACTCAAAAACTGACCAAAGGCCTCTTTATATTGATCGCCTACGGTGATGTTTATTTTGCCTATTTGCAGCGCGTTACGAGTTATGGAGTTTATTTTATCTAACGATACAATGAAGGAGCGATGCACCCGCATAAACTTTTTAGATGGCAGTTTTTCTTCCAACGATTTTAGGCTGGTAAGCGATAATATAGGTTTTTCGGCACTTTGAAGCCATACTTTTACATAATCCTTTAGTCCTTCAATATAAAGTATATCGTTTAGTGCCAGGCGTACCAGTTGGTATTCAACCTTTAAAAACAGGTATTCATCTTCAATGCGCTCCTCGGCAACTGCAGCCGCGCTTGCCAGTACTGCATTTGATTTCTCGAGTAATTCGGCATACGACAGGGCTTTTGTAGCGGCATGCAAAAACTCTTCGTAGTTAAAGGGTTTCAGCAAATAGTCAAGCGCATCTACTCTGTAGCCTTCAAGTGCAAACTGGTTGTAGGCGGTTGTGAAAATGATGCGAGGTTTATTGGTTTTGCTGTTATCAAGTACCCGGGCCAGCTCAATTCCGTTTAAATCCGGCATCTGGATGTCTAAAAATACTACATCTATTTTTTGCGAGTGGATGGCCCTTAACGCTTCAACCGCGCTGGGGAATTTGCCTACCATTTTTAAAAATGGTGTTTGTTCAATAAACGAAGATACCAGGCCAAGTGCCAAAGGTTCGTCATCAACAGCTATGCAATTTAGTATCATTACAGGTTGAGTGTTAAGTGAACGGAATAAACATTTTCGGCAGTGTTTTCATCAATCAGTAAAACGTATTTGCCGGGATACAGCAAATCCAACCTGCGCCGGGTATTATTAAGACCAATGCCGCTACCTTGCTCTAAGTTATTGCTTTGTTCTTTAATAATGGTATTCACCACCGTTAAATCCAGCACCTTATCGGTTTGATTGATAGCAATGTTGATATAACTCGGGTTTGTGGCGCTTACTCCATGTTTAAAGGCATTTTCAACAAAGGGCAAAAATATCATTGGTGCAATAACCGCATCTTTTAATGCCGCAGGCGAAGTAAATTCAATTTTTACCACTTCTGTTAAACGTAGTTGCATCAGGCTGATATAATCTTTAATAAAAGCAACCTCCTGACTTAGCTGCGTAGTGCTGTTTTGGGTATCGTAAAGCACATAGCGCATCATTCGCGATAACTGGTGAATGGCCTTGCGCGATGTATCCACATTTACCAATGTAAGGGCATATATATTATTAAGGGTATTAAAGAAAAAGTGAGGGTTGATCTGCGCTTTCAGGAATGATAGCTCCGAACTGATCTTGTCCTGCTCCATTTCCTGATGCGTCTGTTTGTCGCGCTGCCATTTTTGTATGGTGGTAATACTGGTGCTTATGCCCAAAACTAATGCAGTGGTGCCTATCATTGCGGCTATTGAACCAATATCCCATGCATTGTGGTCCCTGTGATGTTTTGGCGGCCCTTTTTTATGGAATGCATCATCCATTAACTGCGGAAGATTTAGCCACTGATCAACATACTTGTTTATAATTACAACTATTACAGCAACTGTAACAAGTACTAATAAGTAAGCCGCTGTTTGATTTTTTAATAAAAGCTTTGGTACCAGTATAAAAGAGTTGAGATAAAAGGTGATCACCAGCAAAACCAAAATAATATTTTGTTTTATCCAAAGCTGATAAGGTACCGTTATATTCCACGATAACGGCGTGAAAAAGAACAGGATCATACCAAATACTGCCCACGTTAAAATGTGGATGATAATGGTAACCAGTTTACTTTTTGATTTAGTAATAATCATTTCATAAAGGTTTTATTTTCAATTGGTTATTGGCCGGTAAAACAAAGGCAATATTACAAATGAAATCTGCATAAAGCCAATCAAAATCTATCAGCAGGCAAAATTTACCGACGATGGTATTATTATCATCTGTTAAAAGCCCAATTTCCAGATGTGCCGTTGAAAGAGGCTTTTATAGGTTAAAACCGAGGGTTAATCTATTTTTCAGGCCGCCTGGTCTATTCTGTTTTTTTGTGGCTGATGTTTGAGGTTGATTTGTAGCATCTAAACAAAAAGACCATATATGAAGTTTTTATACTTTTTTATAATTGCTACCCTTTTACTCAGCGTAAAAAGCTATGCGCAAACCGGCAGAGATGTGCATGGCAGCGTGGTTGACTCTACCAAGCAAACCCTACCCGGCTCGGTAATTACACTGCTAACCGCTACAGATAGCATTAAAACTACCGCAGATGCAAAAGGAGCGTTTGTTTTCCAGGCGGTAAAGGCAACGCAGTTTAGTTTGGTGGTACAATCAATAGGCTATGAGCCAATAAAGCGCCGCATTACGCTGGACAATACCAATCAACCTGTTTTTTTAAGGCCGATAATACTAAAGCAATCATTAACCATGTTGAACACGGTAGTAGTATCAGATGTACTGCCGATTAAAATAAAAGAAGACACGGTTGAATTTAATGCCGCAGCCTACAAGGTTAGGGATGGTGCACCGGTTGAGGATATGATAAAGAAGATCCCGGGTGCTGATGTAGACGCGCAGGGTAACGTAACGTTTCAAGGCAAAAGCGTAACCAAAGTTAGGGTTAACGGCAAGGATTTTTTCGGTGGCGATTTAAAAACAGCCACCCAGAACTTGCCTGCTGACGCTGTTCAAAATATACAGATGGTGAATGATTACGGCGACCAGGCCAACCTTACCGGCATAAAAACCGGGGAGCCCGAAACTGTTTTAAACATCAACATAAAACCAAGCCGCAACCATGGCTATTTTGGCCAGGCCAGCGCAGGAGGTGGCGAAGATGCAATACCGCAGGTTGATGGTGCAAAAGATCAGAACCGGTATATTACCCAGGCCAACCTGTTTAATTTTGATGGTAACCAACAAATAGCCGTATTGGCCAATTTAAATAATACCAATACTACGCTGTTTACCTTTGGTCCTCCGGGTGGTGGCCGATCAGGCGGCGGTGGTCCTCCGCCTCCGGGAAGCAATACGTCGCCTAACGGCATTACTACTGCACGCTCCATCGGCTTTAACTATCGTGACTCGTGGAGTAAAAAGGTAACTGTTTATGGCAGCTATAGCTTTTCTGATAATACGGTTAATACAATTAGTTCAACATTGCAAAACAATATATCGCTTGCCAACCCCAGCACAAACACACAAACCAGTAATGAAACCGATCAAAAGATAAACCATCGTTTTACCTTTAATTTGGAGTACAAGCCCGATACGGTAAACTATTTTAAAATAAGCCCTTCATTTGCTTATGCAGGCGTACATACTACGCAAAGTGGCACCAATGACCTTGCAAATGATTCAACTACTTTATCAAACTATAGTTTTAACTCTATAGTGCGTTCATCGGCACCAACTTATGGTATTAATGTGCTGTACAATCACCGCTTTAATGGTCATGGCCGCAATTTTAGCGTAAACGTAGGTGTGGGGCGATCAGAAAGTAACCAATATCAAAATCCGGTGTATGACACGCCCGGCGTTGCAAATACGCCGCTCGATCAGTTTATTACTACTGATAGCCATACCGATACCGCTGGTGCTTATTTATCTTATATTGAGCCGATTAGCAGGCGGTCATACATGGAGCTCAATTATGATTACAAGCACTCCTATACTATTGCCGATAAACAGACTGATACCCTTGCGACAGACGGCCAGCAAAACGCTTATGAGCTGCTGAGTAACAATTACAATTTTACATTTGTAACCAACCGCATTGGCTTAAACTATCGTTTTGTAGAAAAGAAGTACAACTATGTGTTAGGAGTAACCGCGCAGCCTTCGTTGTTAACCGGGTTTTCGCCAACAACTAATAAGAGCACAAGCAATTCGGCATTTAATTTTTCGCCTAATGCTCACTTCGTTTATAACTTTTCGCGCACGCAAACCTTGAGCGTTAACTATAGCGGCAGCAGCAATATGCCTACTTATACGGAATTGCAGCCCGTTACCGATTTTTCGAATGCATTGTACCCGGTAACAGGTAATCCCGATTTGAAAGCCGAATACAATAATACCTTCTCTTTAAGGTATAACAAGTTTAACTTTCAAACCGGCAATGTGTTTTTTAGTAACCTTTCGTTTGTGCAAACTGATAATAAAATTGTTGCCAATACCACTTACTATCCTGCTACTTATACTACTAACAACAAACTGGCAGGCACCATTGCCACCAGTTATTTAAACACTGCAGGTTACTATTCAGCATCGGCATTTTATGTGTTTGCCAAGCCCTGGGAAAACCGCAAGTATAACCTGTTTTTTATAGGCAATGCTTCTTATAGCAACAATATATCAAACATAACCAATATTGCTGCTGATACTTACGATGCTACAACTGAGGAAAATATTGCCAAAACATTGGTACTATCACAAGGTGTACGTTTTAGGGTTGATATTACCGATGTTATTGATGCCGAGCTGAACACCACCTACGCTGTTAACTCATCGAAAAACTCAATTGACCAACCAGGTATTCAGGATAATTTCAGATCGTGGGTGCTGGGCGTTAACGGCAAAAACTACATCTGGAAGGATTGGACCTTCAGCTACGATTACTCAAAAACGCTATACTACGGTTACAAAGGCTCAACCAACCCCAATATATTTAACACTTATGTTGAGCGAAGGTTCCTGAAAAATAAAATGGCTACCATACGTGCATCTTTATTAGATGCATTTAACCAAAACACGGGTTACAGCAGCACACAAAGCGGAAGTTATATTACACAAACCAACAGCAACAGGCTGGGTAGATACTACTTATTAACGTTTACTTACCGTTTTTCAAAAATGGCAGGTAAGGCACCGAATATGCGTCCGGGTGGTGGTCCTCCGGGAGGTGGCCCTGGTCCGGGTGGGCCGCCACCATTTTAAGTTTATTCTGAGTTAGCGGAAGAGACGGAGGGGTATAAGTAACGTTTTGTGCCATTTATATATTTATCCTGCTCAAATTGGGAGTGGATAGTTCGCAAAGGAAAGAGGGTAGAATAGGCTACCCTCTGCCTTACGACATAATAAATAAGACCTTAAGTTCATTGATGAACATGAGAAAGGATTGGGTTGTGAGATTCCCGATCCGGATTTAGTTGATTGTTATTGATTTTATTCGATAACGAAGCGCCACGGGGTGAGAGCCGGGGCGCTTTTTTTATTTCTGAACCGGGATTATGCCGATTTGATGGATTAATTTGGTATTCTCTACTCTGTTCTCAAACTTTTAACAGGGTTATTCAGCGCTGCTTTTATGGTTTGCAGGCTTATCAGTACAACGGTTGCAAAGGTTAGCATTACAATTGATACGATAAACGGATAGCCTGTAATAGCAATGCGATAGGCATAGCCATTGAGCCAGCTATGCATCATTAAATAGGCCAGCGGGCAGGCTATTACAATGGCAACGAGTACAACACCTAAAAACTCTTTTACAAACAACGAAATAATACCCGGTACCGATGCCCCCAGTACTTTGCGGATACCGATCTCTTTTGTTCGTTTTTGAACACTTAGCGATATTAATCCCAAAACTCCCAGCAATACAATTACCATCGCTAAAATAGTAGCAAGGTACGATGCCTTTTTATATTGAATTTCGGTTTTGTACAGCTTTGCTATTGCATCATCCATAAAATGATATTCAAAAGGGGCGCCGGGTAACAGCATTTCCCATTTTTGATGCAGGGCGGCTATGCTTTGTTGTATATCGCCGGGTTGTAACCTTATGGAAAAGAAACGATAGGTTGCGGTAAAGTTTACGTTTAAAAAGGCAATGGGCTCAATATGATTTTGCATGGAGCCGAAATGAAAATCGTTAGTAACACCGCAAATAGTGCAGGGCGCCAATATGGATGGCACAGTAATAATTTGCCCGATGGCATCTTTGGGGTTATCCCACCCTAAAGCTTTAGCAGCTGTTTGATTGATAACAATTTTGGTAGAATCACCGGGGGCGTAGCTCCCCGAAAAAAATGAGCCGGCCTTTAATGGGATATTATAAGTATCGGCGTATTGATTGTCGGATGTTAGCTCCTGCGCAACAACTGCATTTTTTGGATCGGTGCCTTGTTTGTAAATTGGGGTGGTACCGCCGTTATTTCCATTGGGGATCTCGTATGATAAGGATATGTTTTTAACCTCGTGCATTTGTGCCAGTTGATACCTTATGGTTTCCATTTTTTGTACCCCTTTGGCCGACCAATCCCTTGGCAACTGGGCATACACCACATAATCTTTATTAAATCCCAGGTTATTGCTAAAAAATAGATCAACCTGCTGCGATACAATCATCGCCCCAATAAAAACAACCGCCGCAGTGCCAAACTGAAAAGCCACCAGCGTCTTGCGGAAAATCACGCTTTCTTTTACCGAGCTTAATTTCCCTTTTAATGAGTCGACTGATTTTAATGCCGATAAAACCAGCGCCGGATAAATGCCTGCCAACAAACCCACAAAAAGTGCAAACACCAATGGGATAAGTGCAAAATAAACCGGAAACGAGAAAAGACCGGTAATTTGGGTGTTTAAAATATCATTGAAATAAGGGCGTGCCAAAACGTACAATACCAAAGCTATCAGCGTGGCAAGCAATGTTAAAAGGATTGACTCTGTTAAAAACTGCCTTATCAACTGCTTACGCAGCCCGCCCAAAACCTTGCGGATACCCATTTCTTTCATCCGGGCTGATGAGCGGCCAATGCAAATGTTTATAAAGTTTATTACCGCCATCAACAAAATAAAAAGCGCGGTAAATGATAGCGTATAAAGTATCTGTTTACCCAAAACATTATTAATATAATAATCCTTTAACGGAACCAAGTAGGGCGTAAGGTTATCGCTTATTTGTTTGGGTGCGTTTCCCTTTAACAAATGGCGCATGGGCTGCTCTAATTGTGCCGGGCTTACGCCTTTTTGCAGTTCAATATAACCTATCATATAGGCATTGTTCCAGCCGTCAACATTGCGGCCCAAAAACTTTGCAGCTTTGGCTGGCAGAAAAAAGGTGCTGTTATTATCATCGTTAAGGTTAGTAACCGAATTTTTAGGCGTGTTGCCCAAGACGCCTGATATAGTAAAATCGTGCCGCGTGCCGGTAAAGCTTTCAATGCTTACGGTTTGGCCAATAACATCGGTAGTGTTAAAATATTTAAGCGCCATTGCTTCTGTAATAACGGCGTTAAAGGGATCTTTAAAAGCAGTTTTGGCATCGCCGTGCAATAAGGTAAAGCCGTACATATTCAATAACGTACTATCGCCAACCTGCAGGCTTTCCCTAAAATGTTTATCACCCTTTGATACGTTTGAAGTAACGGCATCCCAATGGTAATAATTGGCTACCAGTGTTGGGTACAGCTCTTTTAATGCTTTGGGTAATTGCGCAACAGTAGTAATTTCGGGCCCCATATTAGGGTCTTTCCATTTACTTTGGATGATATATTGATTGCCGGCGTCCCTAAGGCCGTGATTTACTTGTATTTCGCCCCAAACATAAGCGCCTATAAGCAAAGTAAACGCAATGCCGATGGAAAGGCCAAAGATATTGATGAGCGAAAAGATCTTGTTTTTCCAAAGGCTTCGCCAGGCTATGATAAAGTAATTTTTCAGCATGTTTTTTTAATTGGGTTTTGGTAAAATCCGGGGCCAATACTAAAGTACTGTTTACAGCCGCCGATATAAAAATATTAACAGTTTTTAACTTAAATATTAGATGTTGCCATAATTGCAAAACACCCATCGTTGAAAATAATGAACTTTTAATTCCTTTTGCCGGTATCTCAGCTTCTGCTTGTTATTATTAATTTTTATTTCACCATAAATAATAGTTATTTTGTTGCAGTGCCGAAAAAAAAAATATCCCTCTGTGAAAAAACTTCTACTACTTCTTGTTATCGTAATTTTTTCCGCGCGTTTTGCCAGCGCACAATCGGTTTATATTCCGTATTCGTATCAGTTGGATCAGAAGCTTAATTCTACTGTTTACTCGATAGATAATGCAGACCATACCACATTAAAACCATTTTTTCTTGATAGCGCACTAATGCCGGCCTACAATATTATAATGATGCGCTCCATTGATACTACACGTAAACACTGGATTCCGCGTAAAATTTTTAATGAGCACCTTTTTGATATACAAAATAAGGAATATACTTTTTATGGCGATTACCTTACCGATTTTGGCGCAGGCAAGGATTTTGCTAATCACGTAAACACTTATATCAACACCAGAGGCTATCAATTTGGCGGAACGGTTGGCGATAAGTTTTTCTTTTATACCAGTGGTTATGAAAACCAGGGAAAATTTCCACCTTATTATACGGCAGCAATCGATAAAATTGATTTTGTACCGGGACAAGCTTATAGCCGGGAATTTGCAACGCCCGATTGGTCTTATGCTACAACAATATTATCCTATTCTTTTTCGAAACATTTTAACGTTACGCTTGGCGAAGATAAAACGTTTATTGGCGATGGGTATCGCTCATTATTGTTAAGTGACTTTGCGGCAAATTATCCGCTACTGCGCTTAACGGGAACGGTGGGTAAGTTACAGTATATGGTTATGTGGGCCTACTTTGAGGATATTAATCAGCCTAAGTTTGATTCGTTTGGCAGCAACCGCCGCAAATGGGCCGCCTTTCATTATCTTGATTATAATTTCAGCAAACGCTTTTCGGTTGGCTTTTTTGATGCTATCATAATACCAGAGGCTGATGATAACGGAAATTTCCACAGCTTTGATCCCAATTTTGTTAGTCCGGTGTTCCTTAATTCACTGAATCCTACACCATCGCAACCTGATAACGCGTTGATTGGTTTTACCGCTAAATACAAGATATTTGATAAAACAGCTATTTACGGCCAGTTGCTTTTTGACAGGTTTAACAGCAGTTCGCTTTTTAGCAACAGTAACAACAGCAATACCAATGGAGTGCAGCTGGGTATACGTGGGGCCGATTTATTTAAGGTTACTCATTTTAATTACCTTTTTGAGTTTAATACGGTTAAACCTTATACCTACCAGGGCAACCAATCAATAAGCAGCTACACCGAATACAGCGAGCCATTGGGCGATCCACTTGGTGCAAACTTCAGGGAGTTTATAGGGATATTAAATTACCAGGCTGGTCGCTTTGATTTTATGGGCCAGCTAAACTATGCAAAATACGGCCTTGATCCCCAAAATGCAGACTATGGCATGGATGTTACCCAGCCATACATACCAATAAACACCCCGACATTTATAGGTCAGGGTATATCGACCAATTTAGTTTATGCCCAGGGCACGGTTGCTTTTATTATCAACCCTAAAACCAATCTGCGTTTTGAGCTGGGCGGCGTTTACCGATATCAATCAAACTATCTGGGTAGCAATAAAACCGAATGGGTAACCTTCGGCATCCGCAGCAGCTTCAGGGGTTTGTATAGCGATTTTTAGCGAGAAGTCCGAAAGTCCGAGAAGTCAGTAAAGTCCGGAAGTTAGTAAACGTTGATTATATCGCCAGGTGGATATAGTCCGAAAGTAAAAAAGAGACTCGGTTTTAAAACCCCAAGTCTCTTTTTTACTTTCGGACTTTTTCGACTCATTCTAAAACTTTAAAAACACGCCCGCATCGAAGTAAAATACTGATGGCTTATTTGATATACGCGATTGAATTACGTTGGGCAATTGGTTTTTAACAATGGCATAGGTTGGCGTAAACTGAAATATAAAATGCCCGGTTTTGTATTCGAGCGGGGCCGATATTTCATAGTCGAGCAGCTCGAAGGTGCTTAACTGATCAGTATATTGTGTTATTAACGCGTTTTGTTTGGCTGTTTGTTTGGCTGTTTTTACCTTCTTTTTTGTTAAGTAAGCATCGTAAAAGTTTTGAGTGCCAGTATTAACGGTTGCCGTTGGCGATATCAGCAATATATCGGCTTCGCCAAATAATCCAACAACAATAAAATCGTGCGAAAGGGCTGCATTAACAAAAATATCATTGTTTATGCCTTGCCGGTTAATATTATAATCGGAGCTTACGGCCGCACTTATAACATCGCCAAAATCGTAATTTAAGTTACCATTAAATGTACTGGTTATTGATGACGCTATTTGCGTACTGGTTGAACTGTAAAATACTTTAGCATAAGATGCTCCGGCCGAAAGATCGTCGGTAATATCAAAGTCGTAACCTGCGGTAAGGTCGCCACCATCCAGCCTTTTTTTCTTTTTAGCAGGGATATAATTAAGCGTACCCGAAAAATAAATTCCTGATTTTAAAGTATACTTCACCTGTGGCATCAGGGCGGGAGTACGTACGGTATCAGTTCGGCCCATAAAAATATTATTGCTTAAATAGCTCATGCCAAATTTAAAGGATGAAAAGCCATCGCTGCTCTTATCATCAGGTTTCACTTTATCACCCGGACCGGGTAGGGTACCTGTTTGGCCAAAGGCTGTCGCCGCCAAAAATAGAAAGAAAACGGTAAGCAGGGGCTTGTGTAGGGGTTTAATCATGTAGGGGTATTTTTAATATATAGTTTCCCGAATATGATTAAAAAAATAGCGTTTGGTTTAATTTTCGATAAATATTATTTTTTATTTTTCATAATTAAACCATTTATTATTTGCACCGTCCTATGTAACAAATTTAAAACAATTACTAAAAACTTAAATCATGAAAAGAATTGGATTAATGACAGTAGCAGTATTATTTGCAGCAGCAGCGTTTGCGCAAACGGCCCCAACTGCAACAACCCCAGCTGTTACACCAACCGTAACTCCTGTTGAAAAAACACAGATGCAAGATCTAAGGAAGGATGAGCGTGCTTATGACAACAAAAAGGCCGAAGCCAAACAAGCCATAAACAACGGCAATATGACTGCTGCCAAAGCCGATATAACTGCGGAAAAAACTGATAAGGACGCTGCCAAAGCGAATGCAGCGGAATTAAAAACAGAAGGTGTTACCCATCCGGTTAAATTAGCTGACAAGCAAATTAAAAAGGCCGATGTTAAGGCTATAAAAACCGAAAGTGCGGATCTTAAAACGGATAAAACTGCTGAAAAAGCTGCTGTAGCGTCAGGTAATACTGTTGCTGCTACTGCCGATAAAGCAGATGTTAAGACGGATAGAAAGGATTTGAAAAAAGATATCCGCGAAGCTCGTCGCGATGGCGTTAAGCACCCGGCACACAAAGCCATTTAATTACCCCTATTTATAAATTTATACCAAGGGACGTTATGAGGCGCCCCTTTTTTTATGGTTGATGCCGGGTTAATAACACTAATTTTTTTTGATGCAGTTAAACCTTTTAATGATTAGCAAATCATACTAAAAAAAATACCTAAACTAAAAACTAATGAAGAAACTAATATTTACCATCTCAACATTGCTTTTTGCGGTAACCGGCTTTGCACAAACGACAACAACAACTGTTACCCCGGTTGGAGATACACAAATGCAGGAACTTGATCAATGTGTACGCATTTATAACAATGAAAAGGCGAGCGCCAAACAGGCACTTGTAAAAGGTGATTTCACGACTTCTAACGCTGATTTTGCAGCGGCCGACGCCGATAAACAGCAAATAAATATAATTAAAGCGCAGTTAAAAATGGAGGGGGTGCATCATCCTCTTAGACTGGCGCATAAGCAAATAAAAAAAGCCGATGAAAGGTTGATTGCTGCTGATATTAAAAAAATAAAAGCTGATAAAGCAAATAAACAACCTGATATAAAAAGAGGTGATACTACTGCTATACACATTGATGAAAATAATTTTATTGCCGATAAAAAGCAATTAAAAGAGGACATCCACACAGCTAACCGGGATGGGATGAAGCACTTTGCGTTTATTCGTCCAAAGTCCTGATAAACAGTACATAATATTTTTTGGGTTGTTATTTATTGGGTTATTGGCGTCAATTGTAATCAACTTTTTACCTTCTTATAAACAATTGGGGAATAAAAAATCAAATAAACTTGAACTTTTGGCGTTTATACTTTCGTCGAACCAAAAGAAACATCAACTTACTATTTCAACCGGCTGCTATCGAATAAACCGCTACACAACCCCCTACTAAACAATTTAACTATGCTAAAGCGGATTCTAGTGCTCGACGACAATCAGGATATTCTGGACATTATAAAAGAGGCTCTTTTGTACGAGAAGTTTGAGGTGAAAATAACTTCGGAAAGTGCCAATATTATGGAAGTTATTGACAGCTATAAGCCCGACTTGATAATGCTCGATTATAAATTAAACGGCCCCAATGGCGATGATATTTGCAGGCAAATAAAAACCCATCCACGTTTTTACGATATTCCCGTTATTATTTGTTCTGCCTACTTAAACAATAACAATATGCCCGTTTGTGGTTGCGATGCCATTATTGCTAAACCGTTTGGGCTGGAAGAATTGATTGAGAAGGTTACTGCTTTGGTAGAAATGAGGGATTAGGTGAGTCAGAAGGGTCGGGAAAGTCCGAAAGTTAGTAAAGATTGAAAGACTATAATAAATAGGTTCAGCACAACATCGATTTTTATGATGGTCCGTTTATTTATTTCTAAAGATTTAAAGTCTCCTTTTCCGACTAATATTCTATTTAAACTGTAAAACTTCTTTCGGACTTTACTGACTTTCCCGACTTTCGGACTAAAAATATTATTTTTGCACAATGAGCAAAGTAAAAGTAGGTCTGGTGCAAATGACCTGTACAGCAAACAAACAGGAGAATTTAGAAAAAGCAATTGTAAAGGTGCGCGAGGCCGCTGCAAAAGGCGCTCAGATAATTTGTTTGCAGGAGCTTTTTACTTCGCTGTATTTTTGCGATGTTGAGGATTACGATAACTTTAAACTTGCCGAAGCTATTCCCGGCCCATCAACGGATGCCCTATCTGTTGTGGCTAAGGAGCTGAATGTGGTGATCATTGCTTCTTTATTTGAGAAACGTGCACAGGGGCTTTACCACAACACCACAGCCGTTTTAGATGCTGATGGCGCTTATTTAGGTAAATATCGCAAAATGCACATTCCGGATGATCCGGGTTTTTACGAAAAATTTTACTTTACCCCCGGCGATCTGGGTTACAAAGTTTTTAATACTAAGTATGCCAAAATCGGCGTGCTGATTTGCTGGGATCAGTGGTACCCCGAGGCTGCCCGCATTACTGCATTAATGGGCGCCGAAATACTATTTTATCCAACCGCCATAGGCTGGGCCACCACACAGGATGAAGCCACCAATATTGAACAATACAATGCATGGCAAACCATCCAGCGCTCGCATGCGGTGGCTAATGGTGTACACGTAGTAAGCGTAAACCGGGTTGGTGAGGAAGCTGGTGTTAAATTTTGGGGAGGATCGTTTTTCGCTAACCCTTTTGGCACCCTTATTCATCAAACATCAGCCGATAAAGAGGAAGTTGTTGTTGAGGAATTAGATTTAAATAAATCGGATTACTACCGCAGCCACTGGCCGTTTATGCGCGATAGGAGGATTGATTCGTATCAGCCGATAACCAAAAGATTTATTGACGAGGAGTAGTTTTAGTCCATGGTCGATGGTCCATAGTCCATGGTAGGAAGAACTACTATTAGTACATATAGTTTATGGCCCATAGTCCATTGTAAGAAACACAGTGGTTCATCGTTTCGGTGAGGTTTGTTAAACAACAAAAAGTATAAATAAATTAGCATAATGGCGTTTAAGTTTGAAAATCTTTTGGTTTGGCAAAAGGCATTAGATTTGACTGAAGAGATAAATCTTTTAACAAAAAAGCACTTTCCTAAAGATGAATTATTCGTTTTAACGTCGCAAATAAAAAGAGCCGCAGATTCTGTTGTACTCAATATAGCCGAAGGATGCACGGGGCAGACTAATCCCGTTTTTAAAAACTTTCTTGGGTATTCGTTACGTTCGGCTGTCGAAGTTGTTGCGTGCTTATTTATTGCTAAGAAAAGAGACATAATAAACGATGATGATTTTCAAAGATTATACGATGAGTACCAATCACTAACGAAGATGATTACATCATTAAGAAATACTTTATAGTTACCCCCAAGCCTATATTATGGGTTGTGGATAACGTTATTATTTAATTAAGAAACATATATTAATTATACGAAATTTACCATGGACTATCGACCATCGACTATGGACTCATTTCCATCCGGTTTCCACTTTCCTGCTGAGTGGGCTAAACATACTGCTACGTGGCTAAGCTGGCCGCATAAGGAAGAATCGTGGCCCGGTAAAATAGGGTTGATATATCCTAAATACTGCGAGTTTATAAAGGTTTTAACCGAAGGCGAGCTGGTGCGCATCAATGTGGTTAATGAGCAAATGGCTGCTTTTGCCAAACAACAATTGCAGTTAGTTGGTGCCGACCTGAATAAAATTGAGTTTTTTGAATTTGCCACCAATGATGCCTGGTGCAGGGATCATGGTCCGGCATTTTTGATTAACCGGGATACTAAGCAAAAAGCTATTGTTGACTGGGGCTATAATGCCTGGGGCGGTAAATATCCACCCTTTGAATTAGACGATGTTATTCCTACTAAAATAGGGGAACGTTTTGGTTTTCAGGTTTACCATCCAGGTATTGTTATGGAAGGTGGTTCCGTTGATTTTAACGGTAAAGGTACGCTGTTAACCACTACGGCCTGTTTGCTTAATAAAAACCGTAATCCGCATTTAAACCAGCAGCAAATTGAAGAATATCTGCAAAACTATTATGGTGTGGAGCAAATTTTATGGTTGGGCGATGGGATTGTTGGCGACGATACCGACGGCCATATTGATGATATAACCCGCTTTACTAACGAAGATACCGTTGTTACCGTTGTTGAAGAGAATAAGAACGACGAGAACTATCACCTGTTGCAAGAAAATTTGCAAGCCTTAAAAACCATGCGCCTGCTTAACGGCAAGCAGTTAAATATAGTAGAGCTGCCCATGCCTGATGCTGTGATTTATGAAGATCAGCGTTTGCCTGCATCGTACGCTAACTTTTATATTGCCAACTCGGCCGTTATTGTTCCTACTTACCGTTGTGCCAATGATGATAAAGCGATGGATATTTTACAGCAATGTTTCCCGGACAGAAAAGTTGTTGGTATTGATTCGACTGATATTATTTGGGGACTGGGTAGTTTTCACTGTTTGAGCCAGCAGGAACCGGAAATTTAATCATTAAAAAAGCGCTGCCGATGCCGGGAGCGCTTTTTTTGTATCTTCTGAATTCCAGCTTATATTCCCAATACCTGCTTCAATTTTGCATAGCCTGTTTTGCTAACCGGAATTTTAGCGCCTGATTTGAGGATGGCCAGGTGAGCATCCTTTTCGTAAGGATCAATACGGGTTATCTGTTGTATGGCAATCATATATGAGCGGTGAACTCTTACAAAGAACCTTGGATCGAGTGTTTGCTCAAAAAAGTTCATGGTTTTATTTTTCAGGTACGATCCTTCGGCGGTGAAAACGCTTACATAATCATCATCAGCAGCTAAATACTCCACATCCTGCACCGGGATGATCTTTACCTTGGTGCCGGTTTTTACCACAATACGTTCGTGTTGTGCAGGTGAGTTTGCGGCTTTCAGTAGTTCTTCAGTTTTTTTAGGGGATGCTGCACCGGGTGCCTGGGCAAGATATTTTTCAACCGCTTTATTAAAACGTTCTTTATTAAATGGTTTCAGCAGGTAGTCAACGGCATGGGCTTCAAATGCTTTTATTGCGTATTCGTCAAACGCGGTGGCAAATATTACTGCAGGTTGTTGCTCAACAAGTTCCAGCATTTCAAAACCGTTTATTTTAGGCATTTGTACGTCTAAAAATATCAGGTCGGGCTGGTATTGCTGAATGGCTTTAAGGCCCTCAAAACCATCGCTGCATTCCTGCATTACTTCAATTTGCGTAAAATCCTGTAAATATTCCTTTACAACCATGCGGGCTAAAGGTTCATCGTCAATTATTAAGGCGCGTTTCATAAATTATAGCTGCGGTACTTTTATAATAGTTGTAAATATATTATCATTTGCATGAGTTTCCATTAAATCATTGCGTCCAAATAACAAATATAAACGCCGTTGTACGCCTCTTAAGCCAAAACCGGTTCCTTTTTTGGGTCTTGATGTTTGCGGATCAAAAGGATTTTGCACCATTATTATCAAATAACTACCCTCCATTTCGGCGCGGATGCTTACTACCACGTCGCCGGTGGTATCATACAAACCAAATTTTATTGCATTTTCAACAATGGGTTGCAATAGCATTGAAGGTAGCAGGGCCTGTCCGCATTGTTCATCGCAACTGATCTCCGTTTGCAGGCGATGACCGAAACGCACTTTTTCAATGTCGAGATACAGGTTTAAATGCTGCAATTCATCTGTTAAAGGCACCTGTAGCTGGTCGTCCTTTTTTAATGTACCGCGCAAAAAGTCAGAAAGCTGATGAATCATTCTGCGGGCCTCATCGGGTTTAAAGCCAATGAGTGCATTGATGGAGTTTAGGCTGTTGAATAAAAAGTGTGGCTGCAATTGCTGACGCAGATTGTACAACTCAGCATCGCGGGCCAGTTTTTCGGCTTCCGCTTTACGCCTTTCATTTTCTTTTTGATCTATCTGCGAATAGTAGATGATACTGATCATGCCTACCCATCCGATTGCCAAAAAGTTTGTAAAAAAGCGGATAGTTAATGAATTACCCAAAAAAGCAAAATATACAGATCCGGTGCAGAGCAGGGGCAAGATCCACCGGCAGGCAAAAGTACAGATCCCCGCAAGGGCAGCTACCCATATTAATATATTTAAATAGCTCCCTTTGCCCGGCTGGTAATAGCGCAGGTTGTTGTTGATAAGCCAGCAGGCACAGCCCATTAATATACCGCAAATTAAGGCATCTATAATGGCGATATACCAAAAGAAACCAAAGCTATGCACAACATAAGCCTGCACTGCAGACCATACCAGATCGCCGAGGATAAATAATCCGTATAGTCTTGAAGATGTGGTAGTTGACGTTGCCATGTTGGATAAGTCCGAAAGTCAGTAAAGTCCGAAAGTCCGAAAGCCGGAAAATTTGGACATATTAAATTTTGATTTATTATTTGTATTATGCTTTTAACGTTTTACGTAATGAATTAAGCATTGCTAATATTTCTTCGCATTGTTGATATAGTTTTGAAAAATTATCCGGTTGTATTAAATTTCGTTTTTGAGCTAAAAACAAACACCCTACCACTTCAATATCCGAACGCAACGCATATCCCAGGAATTTGTTAAACTCAGCATTTGATTGACCTGTTGAGCCTTCGGCTATATTTAAGGATACCGAGTCGGCGGCTCTTTTTATTTGTGCTGTTAAAATAAATAACTCTTCCTTTGGGAAGGTCCTGGTTAATTCATGAACATCAGCGGCCAGTTCTACTGCCTTTTGCCAAACAATTAGCTTTTCGAACTTAAAGCTCATAATCTAAATTGATATTCTAACGATATTTAACTCTTTTTAACTTATAATCAAGTCAATAGCAGCACATCCCCAAAATCCACTACTTTCTAAACTCTGCTAACTTTCGGACTTTACTGACTTTCGGACTTTTCCGACTTTGAGATTAATAACTCCTAATATCCACTCCGGCAAAAATCGAAACTCCTTTGAGCACTAATACTTTGTCGCTGCCTATCGGGGCGGTGGTTTTCATTCTTTTGTCGTCGATACCGGCAAAAACTGCGGCGATATCTGACACTACTTGCCAGTGTGAGGGTACAATTATTTTGGTGCTGCCAAATATTTGGGTGATGTCAATTACTACACGTCCGTTAATATCTGCCTGGATAAAATCAAGTTCGGCGCCGCCAAAAATGTTAACTACCTCGCCGCCCTTAAAATCTTTAGCCAGGATGGTTTTCTTTATACCGCCAAAAACAGATACGGCATCAAGATAATCGTCGCCGAATGGGCCATAAGAAGATGGATCTCTTGGAGAGATGTTTGGCGAAGAACCTTCTGTAGCAGGCTCATTTGTGCTCTGACCTAAATTGCTCCGCCATTCCCATTTTTGGGAATAACTTTTTTTCCAGTACTCATTATCAAACCGGGTATGGCGCTTCAGGATCATCCATAAACCAAAAGCTATAATGCCTAATGGCCATAAAACGCCACCCGAATGCGGAATGTTTTTACCTATTAAAAAAGCTACACCCAGCAGTATCAGCATAAATGATGATGGCTTGTGGAAATTGCTTTTGGCACCTATAAAAAGCCCCCAAAAAATTAACCACATTGGCCAGCTAAACAGCCAGTCAGGTATAAAAAAGAAATCAAACTGCCTGATCAGTAGAAAAGCGCCTACCGCCAGTAAAATTATCCCGGCCAGGGCTTTACCATTGCGGGGATTGTTTGGGTGTTCTATATCGTTGTTCATTATATTCTAATTTTATTCTTATCCAAAACTAAGGTAACATAATATGTATGCCAAACAAAAACTGGCAGTTTATTTAAACAAATCGGTGAGTTACGTTAATATGTCGGTGAAAAAGTTTGATGCTTATTTTTATGCGGTAGGTTTTGTTGTACAAGGCTTTACAAATAATATTAAAGCAGATTTAACGTCCATAGCAAACTAACAATAATGCCCTATCGCTTCCAAAATAACTTCGCAAGCTTTTTCAATTTGATTTGGGGTGATGATGAGTGGCGGTGCTATGCGCATGGAGTTGTTGCAGTGTAAAAACCAATCGGTAATTACGCCATTTTCGATACAGCGGTCTATTATTTTTTTGTTGAGGTCGAAACTTTCCAGCTCAACGGCAAGCATTAAACCGCTTCCGCGGACCTCTTTTATGGCCGGATGTACAAGTAACTTACGGAACAATGCTTCTTTGTGCGCTACCTGCTCAATCAGGTTTTGGTTTAGCAATACTTCGAGGGCGGCCAAACCGGCGGCGCAACAAACCGGATGCCCGCCAAACGTAGTTATATGCCCCAGGATAGGGTTTTCTTTTAACGCAGACATTACCCTGTTTGATGCTACAAAAGCCCCTACAGGCATGCCGCCGCCCAGTGCTTTGGCTAATAATAAAATATCGGGCACTATATTAAAATGTTCAAAAGCAAACAGCTTGCCACTGCGCCCAAAAGCAGCCTGAATTTCATCCAATATCAGCAGTGTCCCGGTTGATGTGCATCGTGCGCGTAGAGCTTGAATATATGCAACATCGGGTACCCTTATACCTGCTTCGCCCTGTATGGTTTCAATGATAACGCAGGCGGTTTGGTCGGTTATAAGCTCAAGATCATCGGCATTATTAAAATTGATAAAATTAACTCCCGGCAATAGTGGGCGATAAGCTTGTTTAAACTCCTCGTTGCCCATAACGCTTAGTGCGCCATGTGTGCTGCCGTGATAGGAGTTGTGGCAGGCGATGATCTGCTGCCTGCCGGTAAAGCGTTTGGCCAGTTTCAACGCTCCCTCAACAGCCTCTGCACCGGAGTTGGTAAAATAAACCGACTCCATATTTGATGGTAACACAGACACCAACTTTTCGGCAAAGCGCACCTGCGGGGTTTGCACATATTCGCCATACACCATCAGGTGCATGTATTTATCCACCTGATCTTTTATTGCTCTAACCACATGCGGGTTGCTGTGGCCAAGGTTACTTACCCCAATGCCCGAAATCAGATCAATAAATGGCCGACCATCCTTATCATACATATAAACACCTTCGGCGCGCTCAAATTCGAGCAGTAACGGAAAGTTTGTAGTTTGGGCATTATTGGCTAAAAATAACTGACGTAGGGTGGGCATGGTGCAAAAATAATGTTTTTAGTCGGGAAAGTCGGGAAGTCCGAAAGTCAGTAAAGACCGAAAGTTAGGAAGAAGAACTGAGGAAAATCGAATTACTTAAAGGGATTAAATAATAAAGCCAGTTCGCCAAATTGCGGGAAGGCTTTGTGTTTCTATCTTGTTTTTGATTACTGTAGTTACAAACTGCAGGCTTAGCTTTATCCGAAGACATAGTCTTCGGACTGCGAGGTCCATACTGTCTCACAAATATATGACACACCAAAAACACTCCGAGACAACGTAAAACGGACTTTCATTGTAAATCAATAAGTTAATATACCAGCCTGCGACAAGCTGCAACAAATGAAACAAAAAATGCGACCTTTTAGCACAAAATTGCTATTACTGTGAAACACATAAAACACCTGTAATGAAAACAGTGTTGGTACTTATTTACAACGTATATCTTGTTTTTAAAGGCGGTATTTTGTAGCGAAGATTACAAATTTTCTTGTATTAAAGTCCGGGATGGAACATCCGGACATGGTTATCGACACGCTTATTAAGGATTATAGGGCTAAGAAAGCCTACTCTAATAAATGAACAAAGCCCATCCGCCAAATGGTGGGTAGGCTTTGTCTTTATATCTTACTTTTCGTTACTGTAGTTACAAACTACAGGCTTAGCTCATCCGAAGACATAGTCTTCGGACGGCGTTCCACGCAAACTACGCACAACGGGATTCATTTATTCATCTCTCTTAATTTCACCTAACTAATCCTGCGTAGCCTTTTCCTCTTCCCCGTTCAATACCGGTTCATTACTGAACAAGTACCGAGAGGCGGTTTATGGCCTCAACTTGCACAGCGACCATGGTAGACCTACTACCATCTTTTATACGACATTTACTTACCTTTATACTTAGGCCCGTAATTCACGGCACAGCTAGGGGAGGACAAATCAATTATGATTAAAAAATGCATTTATAAAGTATAAAAGAACCCACGGAGACAATAAGGTTATAAACACCAGGCACCCTTTAAATCTTCTTTCAAAATGCGGCTCGTTTTTCCATCTGCTATCAAGTTCTGAAAATATACTTTTATCCCGATATGCATAACAATTATAAACCATTATAACACTGACAACGATACCAATCGGCCAATCAGCGATAGTAGTATATTTATTCAGTCGATCGGGCGAAAACAGAAGACGTGTGGTAACTAAATATACATCCAAAACTCCCCCCCCCTCAATTAACCCGATAGCACCGGCTGCAAATAATCCTTCTCCATTATCGTACTTATAGTTCCATTTACGAATTCGATAATAAATATAATCTATATAATATTTCATAGATCGAATATTACCACTTCTTTTTCATATTATCAATACCATCCCCGCTGCCGCAAGCGTCCCCGGCTTGTGGCCCGTATGCAAGGCTAATCCGCTATCCTCTACTACATGCTTTTAAAATATAAAGGTTATACAAAATGTCGCCCAATCTGGCGCGAGTATCCGGGCAGGCCATAGCTTTGGCAATACTCGTGACATTTACAATATTTTAACTTTTATTGAACCATTGGCTCAACCAAAAGGATGTCCAATAAACCCGGTAAACCATAATAATCCCTTGCACTACTAAATAAATATTCCTCCGGACTTTCTACTACTCCCGCTTCAACAGGATTGTTATGGATGTAATCTAGTTTTTGATGTAAAATTTTATAATCAAATAACGCTATTGGATGATTATCCTGTTGCCAAAGCTGGAAATTTTTATTCTGACTGTTCTTTTTCCCGGCTCTTTCCATCATCCAAATCATCCATTCTTTACGGCTCTCGCCTGGATGTTGCTTTATGCACTGTTTTAACGCTATCGATGTATGCTTCTTCATATCACGCATTATATCTTCGAGCTTTTCACCATGCGTTCCTATTATCATGTGCACATGACTGCTCATTATACACCAGCCGTATATTTCCAATCCCTTGGCCGTTTGACAATGCTTCCAGCTATCAAGCATAATTTGTTTGTATTCGTTACGGATAAAAAGATCAATCCAATAAACTACCGAAAAACTTACAAAATAAAGCTGATCCTGATTCCTGAATTTATATTTGGTACTCATTAATAATTAAAGATACGTGAAAGGCACGAGTAGTCCAACGCTTTTGCCTGCCCGGATACTCGCGCCAGATGGTGTGGATGCCCTGATCAGAGATTTTAAAGCTAAAAAAGCTTACGCCCATTAAATAACAAAGCCCGGCAATTTTGCCAGGCTCCGCTTCTTTAACATATTTTTCGTTCCTTTAGGCACTAGTCGCCTTTGCCCGCTGGCTTGCCCGACAGACTAGCGCCAGAGGGGAGTTTCCACCAATCGTTTGGAAGCGGAAAGACGTCTTTACTATTCGTAGCCATTGATTTATTAAAAAAAGATACCAGCGACGTGTCGGTCGGGACCTCATCGCCAATCATATAAACATTTTTCAGATTTTCAAAGTATCCCCCTTTGATGTATGAAATGGATGCAGGTATAATATTTTGTTGCTTTGCATCATACCATTCCGGCTTATCTACTGAGAATATCCTGTTAGTATTGCGGTCAATGATGAAGATGCCTGTTGAACTATATAAAGAATTTCTTTTAAACGTGGAGTCTTTGATCAGTGATTTCTTACGTATATCAAAAACGTAAAGATATCCCCTAATTCCTTTTCCCAAGTCTTCAGATGTAGACAGAAAGGCATGATTATTAAAGATAAAGCTCTTGTGCCTTTTAAAGGAACTTCCTTTTATTTCATAAATCCCGCTATATACATTGCTTGAATCTATGTTCAAATTCCTCGGGATAAGGAATTTCAAGGTGTCAAATGTTAGATATTTATTGTTTTCAACAGAAGATAGCTTCATTGATGAATCCGCATTAATATCCTTTGGCGATTTTGACGTCACATCTCGACTGGAAGTTGGCTTACTCTGACACGAAGACAAAAAGTAAATGCATATTAGCAAGTATCTAATGGTGGCTTTAGTGTTCATATTTTAGCTATATTATTGGTTGTTTTGAAGGTCTGATTTTATTCGTCCGTATGTGTCATTTTTCTCCTGAGCAGCGTTCGATTCCTTTGCTGTTTTATTAAGATGCTGGCTAACTTTTGCCGCCCCCCATCTGGCGCGATGCAGCACTGGCCCATTGCCTGGCGTACTCGTGACTTTGTCGAATGTATAAACATTGGACCCGTTTGACTTTCTTTTTTTACTTTTATCGCAACAACACATTAAACAAATAAGATGGATTGGACGGATTTTTTTATTGGGGTTAGCTTAATTGCTGCTGCGTATTTGGTTTACAGAGACGTCAAAGGAAAATCGCTATTTCCTGAAAGTAAGTTTCCAGATAAAGTTCCAAATGTTGATATTTCTTATACTAGAAGTTGGAGTGCGGTTATCGTTTTTATTGTCGCTGGCATATATTTCATAATTTTATCCTTCACTTCTTTTTTTTGATAAATTTCCACCATCTGGCACGAGCATGCAGCGGTGACAAGTGGATCATAGAACCTGGCGCCGTAATCGTATTGGCTGCCATAAAGTTTTTACGTTTTTGGCCGTTTTCCGTTTTGCACTTTTTCGGTGCCATAAAGAACGTTCGT
>OLKV01000225.1_pt1 | contig 51334 bp, 50 predicted proteins | sample 1604391 | NCBI WGS metagenome assembly OLKV01 (sample SAMEA104055711, study PRJEB20765) | soil metagenome | isolation source: soil | reverse complement strand
TATATTGATAAAATTGATGCGATGGGCGGTTCTGTTAAAGCCATTGAGCAGGATTATATTCAGCAGGAGATAGCGCGGTCGGCATACCAATATCAAAACGAGATTGAAAGTGGGGAGCGGGTGCTGGTTGGCGTAAACAGATTTGCCGAAATGGAGGAAACGGCGACAAATGTTTTTAGGGTTGATGACACCATCCGCAAACAACAATCGGAAAAAATTGAGCTTCTTAAAAAATCAAGGGACAATAATGCTGTAGTCACTTGCCTGGACAAACTTGCAGAAGCAGCGAAGGGAAAACAAAACACCATGCCCTTTATTTTGGACGCTGTTGAAAAATATGCCACGTTAGGTGAAATTGCTGACACACTTCGGGACATTTTTGGGGAATACTGACAAAATTTTTCTGACATGTCATTGTGCCGTCAGGCGATGTCAGATCTCTTTGAAAAAAATAATTAACGCTATTACAACCCATTACGCAATCTTTTATAAAAAGCCAGCCAAAGTGGCTTAAGAATTGCTATTCACCCATCCCAACTCAGCGATCAATTTGGCATCGAATAGAAAATGTGGATAATTAAAATTAGGGAATAATGAACAGGAGATAATAGGTGAGCCTTTAATGCGAAATATAACATTTTATATTGAATTCGCACTATAAATCACTTTATTATATCATAAATTTATTTCGTTAAAAAGTTAAAATTTAATTTTTTTATCCGCTTTTTTTTAGAATATTCGATGTTCCGTAACGGGTCAAAAGATAGTTCGTCTGGGGGTTGGAAATCAATATTTTAATAAAATTAATATGGAAAAAACTTGTACTAACGTTTGGAATAGCTGTCTTCAGATCATTAAAGATAACATCCCGGCACAAAGCTTCAAAACCTGGTTTGAGCCGATAAAAGCTTTAAGGATGGAAGGAAGCGTTTTGACCATACAAGTACCAAGTTTGTTTTTTTACGAATGGCTTGAAGAACATTACGTGGGCTTGCTGCGTAAAACAATTAAAAAACAATTGGGAGACGAAGGGCGTTTGGAATACAATATAGTTGTTGAACAATCGTCATCCAGTAAGCCATATACCACTAATATACCATCAAACGGGAATGGCGCTGAATCAAAAAATCAGTCTATGCCTATACCCATTTCAATAAACAAGGACATTAAGAATCCGTTTGTAATACCTGGCTTAAAGAAGCTTAATGTTGATCCGCAGCTTAACCGTAACTATACCTTCAGTAATTTTGTTGAAGGCGATTGCAACAGGCTTGCCCGTTCTGCAGGTTATGCAGTAGCGGCAAAACCGGGCGGTACTTCTTTTAACCCTTTAATGATATATGGCGGCGTTGGTTTAGGTAAAACCCACCTGGCACAGGCCATTGGTAACGAGATTAAACAAACCCTGCCCGATAAGCTGGTTTTATATGTATCGTGCGAGAAATTTACCCAGCAGTTTGTTGATGCCCTTAAACATAATAACATTAACGATTTTGTGAATTTTTACCAGGCTATTGATGTACTCATTATGGATGATGTGCACAACTTTGCCGGTAAAGAAAAAACACAGGATTTCTTTTTCCATATTTTTAATCACCTGCACCAATCGGGCAAGCAAGTGATCATCACTTCTGATAAAGCACCTAAGGACCTTGCCGGTTTAGAGGAGCGTTTATTATCAAGGTTTAAATGGGGCCTTTCGGCTGATTTGCAGATCCCTGATCTGGAAACCCGTATGGCTATCCTAAAAAACAAAACTTATCAGGACGGCATCGAGCTATCAAACGATGTAATAGAATACGTTGCCCACAACATTGATAATAACGTACGTGAGCTGGAAGGTGCAATGGTTTCATTACTGGCACAATCAACCCTTAACCGTAAGGAAATTGATTTGAATCTGGCCAAGCAGATGCTGAAGAACTTTGTAAAAAATTCATCAAAAGAAATTTCGATGGAATACATACAGAATTTGGTTTGCGAATACTTTGAAGTACCTATTGAAATGGTAAAATCACAAACCCGCAAGCGCGAAATTGTGCAGGCACGCCAAATTTCAATGTACCTGGCAAAAGCGCATACCAAGAGCTCACTAAAATCTATCGGCCATTTCTTTGGCGGCCGCGATCACTCTACCGTGATTTATGCCTGCCAAACTGTTGAGGATTTAATTGATACCGACAAAAAATTTAAAGGCTACGTAGCCGACATACAGAAAAAGCTAAAAATGTCCTAACTGTACACTGTGATAGAATTAAACCAGGCCTTGCATTTTTAATGCAGGGCTTTTTTATGGAAGATAAATTTCATATATCCCTAATTCATCATTATTCATAAACTCATCGATATCGTCTTTAAGTTTGATAAGTAATTGTGCAATTTCATTTGTACTGACGTTACCTGTTCTGAGCCAGATTATTTTGGGAGGAAACGAGAAGAGGTTTTGTATTTCTGAGAAATCTTCATCAAATGTTAGAATGGTAAATTGATTTGCTTTGGCAAATCTCCATATCATTAAATCAGTCAATCGTTGCCCTATATTGATTTCATTCGATGGTAATATCTCCCAAAAAGGCAATAGTTTCTTCAGACGCTATGAAATATTTTCATCAGCAATTAAGCGCATATTATGCTACTTTTATTACACGTTCTTTATTAGCAGCATAAGCAAGGCAAGCCAATATTTGTTTTTCCGTCAATTGCGGAAAGTCGCCAATTATTTCTTCATGTGTCATTCCGGAGGCAAGCCACTGCAAAATATCATATACCGTAATTCTGGTGCCTTTTATAATGGGCTTTCCAAACCTGATTTCATGGTCGACTTCAATATATTCTTTATAATCAATCTGTGCCATATACAAATTTACTTAAATTGTGCTAAATACCTAAACATGAAAAATTGCTCTGCCGTTCCTTCGCACAATGACACGTGGATAAGAAGTTTATCCGAACAGCAATTCAAAAACCTCTTCAATACGGCTTACAACTTTGATATCGATATTATAGCGCGATAGGTCGATACTCTTTCTGTCGTGTCCGCCTGCTGGAAGATTATATTTAGAGATAAAGATCTGTTCGAAACCCAGCTTTTGTGCCTCGGCAATGCGTTGCTCAACACGGTTTACAGCCCGGATTTCACCTGACAAACCTATCTCGCCCGCGAAGCAGGTTTTAAACGGTATGGGAATGTCTTCGTGTGATGATATGATGGCTGCAGCAAGGCCCAAGTCAATAGCGGGGTCCTCAACACGGATGCCACCGGTGATATTAAGGAATACATCTTTAGCCCCCAATTGGAAGCCGCACCGTTTCTCCAGCACGGCCAGCAACATGCTCATGCGTTTGGTGTCAAAACCAGTTGCGCTGCGCTGTGGCGTGCCGTAAGGCGAAGTGCTCACCAAAGCCTGTGTTTCAATCATCATGGGTCGCAGGCCCTCCAGCGTAGCTGAGATGGTGATACCGCTTAAGGCTTCATCGCGTTGTGATAATAATATTTCGGATGGGTTTGATACCTCACGCAAGCCTTCGCCCAGCATTTCGTAAATGCCCAGCTCGGATGCAGAACCAAACCTGTTTTTAACCGTGCGTAAGATGCGGTAAACGTGATGCCTGTCGCCCTCAAACTGCAAAACGGTATCAACCATGTGTTCCAGTATTTTGGGGCCGGCAATCATACCGTCTTTAGTGATATGGCCGATGAGGAATACAGGCGTAGAGCTTTCCTTGGCAAAACGCAACAGCTCTGCTGTACATTCCCGCACCTGCGATACACTCCCAGGTGTTGATTCAATATGCGCCGAATGCAACGTTTGGATAGAATCAACCACCACCAGGTCGGGCTGTAATTCTTCTATCTGTTTAAATATGTTTTGAGTAGAGGTTTCGGTAAGGATATAACAACCTTTTCCAATTTCAGAATTACGATTTACGATTTCAGATTTTTGACTGCCAACTGCCAACTGCACACTGCCAACTGCTTTTTGACTGCCAACTTCTGAAAGCCGCTCCGCCCTCATCTTTATCTGCCGCTCGCTTTCCTCGCCTGATACGTAAAGTACTTTAAGCCCCGGCATGTTTAAAGCCAGTTGAAGCATTAGTGTTGATTTGCCTATTCCAGGCTCGCCACCGATGAGTACTAATGATCCGGCAACAATACCGCCGCCTAATACGCGGTTAAACTCATTATCGGGCGTTAGGAGCCTTTGTTCTTCGCTAAAGGTAATATCTGCCACCTGCACGGGTTTGTTAGCTCGTTGTAGCGTTGTAGAGCTTGTTTTCCAATTTGGTACAGAAGTATTGGCCTTTTCTAAAATTTCTTCAACAAAGGTATTCCATTGCGCGCATGACGGACATTTGCCCAACCACTTTGCCGACTCATAGCCGCAGCTCTGACAGAAGTATGCGAATTTTGTTTTAGCCATTTATTGGATGTGCCCGTTTAGAATGTGTAAATTATATTCCCGAATTGGGGTCGTTTTTTTTTGCCATATCAGTAGCATTTACATAAGTGGCAATAGTTTCCTTTTTGATTGATTTTATCAGATCAATTTTGTCGAGGTTTTCTAATTGCTCTTTGGCAGTTTCGTTTAATATTTTAAATCTGTCCTTCTTATTTAAATTATTTTTTATCAAAATTGAGTTTAAGTTTTCAAGACTTGACAAAACAGCAAGTTCGTTTATACTCGCCATATCCCTAATATTTTCTCCCGTTAATGACCGCTCTGGATTTAATTCACGCCATTGTTTGGCAGTACATCTAAATAATACTAAGTTTAGAAGATCTGCCTCATCTGCATAAAGTATCCACTCTTTTGCTTGAGAATATCCAGATTTGGGAATGATATACCTTTTTATCGCATTCGTGTGTATTTGATAGTTTGCTTTACTAAGTATTCGTTTAACGTTCCATTCAAGACCATATTGATTGCTTTCTATTTCCTTAAGCCTTTGATATTCCTTAATTACATAAAGCTTAAACATGGGGCTAATGGCGCCACCAAATTCAAAAGCTATGTCTTTATGGGCATAGGTCCCACCTTTTTTACCTGCTTTTGAAAAAATACCAATTGCGTCTGTTTTCTCAACCCAGTTAGTTACACTCATTGTGAAGGTAGGTAACCCCGCTTCTTTTCTAAAGTGGTCGAATTCGACCACTTTAAAATTCGGATTGTAAATAGTTTCCCAAATTCCAAGAAATTCGATTGTCGTTCTTGTCCTTAACCAGTTTTTTATAATGTCGGCAGCCCTAACTTCATCGTTTTTTGCTTTTACCATATCCGTCAAACAGATATAGTCATTGCCGTTGAAATTTGTAATAGATATTTCAGTCCCAAGAACAGACATTATAATTGTTTTACTCATTTTATCAATTCTTCATTTTAAACTATAAGACCTATTACATCACTGAATATTAAATCTGCACATCAACATTATTGATGTGCAGATTTAATATGTGCGAATTGTTTTTGTTTACAAATGTGCAGATTTAATCGGTAATCGCAATGGGCTTACTAAAAATATTAGTATTTTTTATTTGTCTATATTCGATTATCGCGCGTCAACACCTTTATCCTTTCGATTCTTTGGGAACGGAGGCGGAAATTTCACCTGGTCAATCGTCGGTTTAGGCAAAGGTGTGTGATAAGTGGTTTCAAATGAAAGCGGATTGTTAACGGCATGTAGCTTTACATTCCGATAGCTATCATTTAACCAAAGAAATACATTTATAATTGAATCATTTTCTCTTGGACGAATTCTTATAATTCTTTTTCTGTGGCCCCTCCAATGGACGATAACTTCAAAATAATTTACATCTGCAACATGACTATTGTCATTTGTGTCAATCGTTTTAAATTTTATTTCTTCAAATTTTTGATTTAATGTATCCCAAAATTTGGAACTAACCCTTCCTGCAAAATACCCTTGTTTCACTTTTCCATAGCCTCCAAAATACTTGTAGTTTAATGAAGAGTCAATGCTAATTGTTGCTCCAAAATCAGACCACGCTCCGCTTCTTGCTAATTCAACTTTAGTTATTTCATTATTTGGGTGTGTGACTTTTTTACAGGATGCAGAAAGTATTATAATAATTAAAACCGTGATATATTTCATTTGCCATTTTGCAATTTAAAACAAGATACAATCTTTATTATAAAAGGATTATGTCAACATAGATTCCATTTGTCACCTGGCAATTGATTTGGCTAAAGCCGGTCATGCAATGTTTATTACTCCGTCCTATAAATGGGACGGCAATGAATTTCTCTTCATTACCGCTGGTTTCAACCAACGGATAAAAGGATAAGGTATAATAAGGCTTTAGCCAAATTATTCTGTTGGTTTAATCATAGTGAACCACGTCGTTTGATTTGCTTCTAAATCCCTTTGAAAACAAAAATGTGCAGATGCTTTATCAACATCTGCACATTTGTAATCTGCACATTGGCACATCAAAAAGTTATAACTTAATCTCTTCGTCTTTGCCCGAGAAGAAGTGGAACTCCGTGATCTGGTAAGCAGGGTTGCTTTTAACCTTAATCCACTGTCCGTATTTCATAAACCACTTCATCTGCTTATTGATAAAACCTTTTTTAATGTAGGCTTCAATATAAGGGTGAACGGCAAGGGTAATATTTTTTTCGTTCTGCTCAACCAGGATGTAGTTGAAATTATTTTCAATATCATCCAGCAATAAAATGGTTGGCCTTAGGGTACCTGTTCCGTTACAGGCCGGGCAAACTTCGGTAGTAACGATGTTCATCTCGGGCCTTACACGCTGACGGGTAATTTGTACCAATCCGAATTTGCTTGGCGGCAATATGGTATGCTTTGCCCTGTCGTGACTCATTTCGGCACGCAGGTAGTCAAACAGATCCTTACGGTTGTTAGGCTTGTGCATATCAATAAAGTCAATCACCACAATACCACCCATATCGCGCAGGCGCAACTGACGTGCTATCTCTTTGGCAGCTTCCTTATTTACCTGGAAAGCGTTCTCTTCCTGGTTTTCCTTACTTGCTGTACGGTTACCGCTATTTACGTCGATAACGTGCAGTGCTTCGGTATGTTCAATTACCAGATAAGCACCACCGGCTAAGTTAACCGTTTTACCAAAGGCTGATTTGATCTGTTTATCAACACCATAATGCTCAAAAATTGGAACACTATTTTTATGAAAACGAACGATGTTCTCCATTTCGGGAGAGATCTCGTGAATGTATGATCGAACTTCTTCGAACATACTGTTATCGTTTACATAAATATGCTGAAAATCTGGATTCAAAATATCGCGCAGCAATGTTGATGTGCGGTCAATTTCGCCCAATACCTTTTTAGCGGGTTCAATACCCGGCAAACGGGTTATAAATGATTCCCACTTAGAGATCAGATCGAGCAGATCCTTTTGTAATTCGGCAACGCCTTTGCCTTCAGATACAGTACGGATAATTACACCAAAATGCTTTGGCTTAATGCTTTCAACAATTTTACGCAGGCGGTTACGTTCGGTGTTACTCTTTATCTTTTTTGAGATAGAGGTAACTTCCGAAAATGGTACCAACACAACGTATCGTCCGGCTATTGATAAATCTGAACTTAAGCGGGGGCCTTTTGTTGAAATAGGCTCCTTGGCTATCTGTACAGGGATGAGCTGGTTTTTTGATAATAATTCAGAGATTTTTCCTCCCTTATTAATATCAGCATCCAGCTTAAAGTTATCTAAAAGCTTTGACTGGTATCCCCCGCTACGTACTTGCTTGGTTAGTTTCAACAGGCTTTGTACCTGCGGACCAAGATCAAGGTAATGCAAAAAGGCATCCTTCTCGTAGCCAACATCAACAAAGGCAGCATTTAACCCGGGCATAATCTTTTTGATCCTGCCAAGGTAAATATCACCAACAGTATAATTGTTGGTGACCTTTTCTTTATGAAGCTCTACAAGCTGTTTGTCCTGTAATAATGCAATAGTAGTCCCGCTGGGGGATGAATCGATAATTAATTCCTTTATCAACTGCTACTCCATTTCTTAAAGCGGCTAAATTGCCGCACGTTAATAAGTGGGTAAAAAACAAAATTCCCTGCAGAAAAAACAGGTTTATAAGCTGGGGTCACCAGCTTATTTCTTTTTATGTCTGTTTTTTCTTAAACGCTTTTTGCGTTTATGGGTAGCCATTTTGTGTCTTTTACGTTTTTTACCGCTGGGCATAATCTAATGTTTTAATTTGTTAATTCTTTAATTCCTTTATATACTCGTCTATACGCTGATCAAAAGCCGGATCAGGCATCATACCCTTGCATTTCTGGTAAGCGTCTATAGCTTCCTTTTTCATACCAAGCTGCTTATAGCTTTCAGCCAGGTAAAAGTAGGGTTCAACTTCTGGTTTTTGCGCAATCAGGTTTTTAAACCTTTGTACTGCCTTTTGGTACTGGCCAGATTTCATGGCAAATAATCCAAGGCTAATGTTTGCGTTGCGGTTATTAGGATCCTGCTTAACAACATCAAGCAGTATCATAATCCCTTGCATTGGTGAGCCACCATCGGGGTCTGTTATACCCAAACTTGTTTGGTTCACGTAGGCAATCCCAAGGCCTGTTTTTGCGTTCAGGTTATCGGGTTGTAGTTTGGTTGCATTTTTAAAACATGCAATTGCATTTACTACAAATGCCGGTTGTGCTATGGTGTCCTGAGTAAACCTGTAAGCATCGTTGTAACGTGTGCCTGCAGTAACCCAATCATCAAATGTATTTTCTTCACCGGCAATTGCCTGGTAATAAAATGCTGCCGGAGCAGGCTGGTTAACATCGTCCCACTGTTTGGCCAGTTTTTTTTGCAGGCTTAGCTTTGCAGCGTCATCCGAAGCATTTTTTAACTGATCTTCAGTTTGGCCTATCTGTGCAGATAATGCCTGGCCGATGGCACCCTTGGCCGCCACTGATACCATGGCAACCGTTACATTAGCAACGGGCCGCGCTTGTGCGGCGGCCGCGTTGGTATGTCCTTGTTCTTTAGGCTTTGAAAGGCCTTTTACAGGTAAATAATACAAATAGCCCATAATAGCAACAACTATTACACTTACAACTATTTGTTTCTTATACATCCTGTAAATTATTTTGATACTTTGTTTCCGGTTCTAACTTTATCAACAAAGGTTTTTGCTGGTTTAAAGCTTGGCACAAAGTGCTCGGGAATAATTATGGCAGTATTTTTTGAGATATTACGCGCTGTTTTTTTAGCCCTCTTCTTCACAACAAAACTTCCGAAACCCCTTACATAAACGTTTTCACCACCTACCATGGAGCTTTTTACCACTTTAAAAAACGCCTCAACAGTTTCCTGAACGTCCACTTTCTCAATTCCTGTTTTGGATGAGATTTCAGTTATAATTTCTGCCTTAGTCATATCTGATTTTCTTTTATTTTTTATATAATTACTTAACTGTTTTGGGGTTGCAAAAGTATCGCTTTATTCGTAAAGATTGAAATAATTAACATAATTTTTTTATTACACAATATTTTAGGCTGCAAACTACCTTTTATTATCCACAAAACTGCCCCGTTTGATGATTACTTTTGCACCAATGAATTTTAATGATGAGCTGATATTGTGGTATCAGAAAAACAAGCGCAACCTGCCCTGGCGCAACACTACAGACCCATACATAATATGGCTTTCGGAAATTATTTTGCAACAGACACGTGTTGAACAAGGACTGCCGTACTTTTATCGTTTTTTTGAAAAGTACCCTGATGTTAAACAATTTGCAGCAGCAAATGAGGATGAAATACTAAAATTGTGGCAGGGCCTTGGCTACTATTCAAGGGGGCGCAACATGCTAAAAACCGCCCGGATGGTGCAGGAGCAATACGATGGCATTTTTCCGCAAAAGTATGAGCAGCTTTTAAAATTAAAGGGTATTGGCGAGTACACGGCAGCCGCCATTTCCTCCTTTTCAACCAGCGAAGAGCGGGCCGTTGTTGATGGAAATGTGTACCGCGTTTTGGCCCGTTATTTTGGCATTGATGAGCCCATAAATAGCTCTACTGGAAAGAAAATATTTCAGTCGGCGGCAAATGATTTACTTAACCGTGACAATCCGGGTTTGCATAACCAGGCAATGATGGAGTTTGGGGCGATGCTTTGCAAGCCTAAAAACCCCGCCTGCGGCATTTGCCCGGTACGCACCGGATGCTACGCTTTTTTACATAATGCCGTAAATAATTTGCCAGTTAAACTAAACAAAGTAAAGGTGCGCGAGCGCTATTTTAACTACTTTTTAATTACCGATGGCGATACGCTTTTGATGAATAAAAGGGACGAAGGTGATATATGGGCCAATATGTATGATCTGCCGCTGATTGAAACGGAAGCTATGCTGTCGGAGAATGATTTGCTTGGCCTGACCGCCGTTAGTGATTTTTTTGGCGATGAAATTGAAGTAAAAGAAATACTGCCTTTTAAAAAACACATCCTTACCCATCAAAAATTATTTGTGCGGCTTATCGTATTAAAAAGCAAGCCTGTAAAACTCAAAGAGCAATGGTTTTTTACACCGGTAGAAAATTTAAAAACGATGGCAATGCCAAAGATTGTGTCTATTTTTATTAATGAGGTTTTTGACTCATAGCTAGATTTATAATGAAAGGGGCTGCATCAAATTTAAATGATGCAGCCTCGCGATATTTGTTTATAACTGATAGTGCCGATAAATATGGTATTATCAAATTATTTCGGTCAATTCATCCTATTGTTAATCTTTACCTACTCAGTGATAATTTTTTTCTTCTCGTTTGTCGAACGGAGGGTTGTATCGCATCATCTTTAGCAGCCTGCGCACTGTTGATTCGCCTGTAATCAGCAATTGCAGTAGTGATAGCTTTGATGTCATCAGTGGTTAATACTGTTGGAGCTACTAAGAAGTCTACGCCTTTTGGTTCTTTAATGTAACCCATAGCTTTACTCTTTAAAATATTTATTGATCAAAGTTAATGCCTCTTTTGGATAAATAATCATATTATGGTTACCAATATGAATTGCTCCCAATGTTTCTTCATAATGCTTAATTAATTTGCTCTTTGATTTAAATGCAATAATACCATCATTGCCATTATCCAGAGACTGTTTACAGCAAAATGCAAATAGATTACCGCCAACGCCCTCATGGAGCTTATAACCGCCAAAATTAATAGGAGCACTTTCGGCAAGATGTAAATAATAATGGTCGCCCATGTTACTTATGCTCATCAAGCCCTGAATTTCATTTGATTTATTAATGACAGTCAACTTATAAACTATCCTGTCTTTCTGCTTAAATTCAGCCTTCCAATTAAAATGCCAGCCATCTTTTCTCTTTCGGACATTCTTTAATTCATCTTTTGTTATTTTGGTTAATTCAGTCACAAAACTCTCACCCGTAACCCTATTCCGAATACTGTTTGTAAGATGGTCTATAAGAATGTCAAGATGATATTCGGTGTGATCTGGCATTTAAACGAATATACGAAAAATCAATATAAAGTTAAAAAAAATAGCACCAAAATAACCGGTTAATTACACACTTTCCGAAGTCAAATAATAAGTTTAAGCTATAAAAAAAGGCGGATATCCTTTCAGTTATCCGCCTTGATATATACTTGCAAACGTAGGGGATTATCTCCCTCCCGGCGGGCAGTGTTCTTTTAAATATTGCGTATACAAAGTACGTAAATGCAGCGTTGTGCCCGGCCCTTCAAATATGCCATGTGTACGGTTAGGGTACGACATTAGCTGGAATTGCCTGTTGTATTTAACCAGCTCGTTAATCAGCATTTCGGCATTTTTATAGTGTACGTTATCGTCTCCGGTTCCGTGTATGTATAACAAATTGCCTTGCAGTTTTTTTGCATAAGTTACCGGCGATCCTTTTATAAATACCGCGCGACCTGCATCATCTATAGGTACGCCCATGTAGCGTTCCTGGTAAATGTTATCATACGTTAATTGCCAGCCTACTGCTGCTACTGCAATACCTGTTTTGTAGATCTCCGGATGCTGAAACATCAGGTTAAGCGTACATGAGCCGCCGCCACTCCATCCCCACACCGCAACACGGGTTGAATCAACAAAAGGCCATTTCAAAATCTCTTTTGCACCCATAGCCTGGTCTTCAATATTTATGATGCCTATGTTTTTGTAGATCGCCTTGCGCCACTCAGTGCCTTTGGGGGCAGGTGTGCCACGGTTATCAAGTGATACGTAGATGTAACCATCGTCGGCCATATTGCCCACATATTCGCGGTTTACGCTGGCGCCATAAGCATCCTCTACGGTTGCACCTGCAGGTTCACTATACACGTAGAATACAACCGGGTATTTTTTGGTCGAATCGAAATGGGTTGGTTTTACCATCCAGCCATCCATGGTGATGCCGTCAACTGTTTTTACTTTAAAAAACTCGGGTTTGTTTTTGGCATCCTGGTTTAGTTTAATAACTGTGCCGCTGAGGTGTTTATGATCGGGCAGGCTGATCACTTCGCTTTGCGTTTGGGTATAAATATTGGAGAAGGTGTGCAAGCCTATCTTGCCGTTTGGCGAAATTTCATAGTTATTGGTGCCTGCTTCATCGGCAGGGGTTATCCTTTCGGCATTACCGCCTTTTATTTTTATGCGATACAGATACTTTTGCGTGGCATTATCCGGCGAAGCCGCAAAATAAATATAGCCGTTGGCTTCATCAATAAGGTTGACACTGATTATATCATAATTGCCTTTGGTGATAAGCGTTTCTTTACCATTCCTATCAATTTTGTATAAATGGCGCCAGCCGTCTTTTTCGCTCACCCAAATAAAATCTTTCCCTTTATCAAGCCATTCCCATCCTACAGGGTCGCCGCCATTCCAGCGGGGTTTGCCGTCAATCCAGGCTTTATCATGTTCCTCATGAATCAGGGCAGCCGTGCCGTTTGATACATTAGTGAGGTAAATGCGGCTTTCGTTTTGTGCACGGTTAAGTTGCTCCAATATAATATCATTTGCCCCGGCCCATTCCATGCGGGTGATGTAGTGCTGCACAGCATCACCCGGGATATTCATCCAGTTGGTTTTAGCGGTGCTTACATCAACCACGCCTATTTTGCACGCGCTTGGGTCTTCACCAGCTACAGGGTATTCTACCGGAACCACGTAAGGGTAAATAGAATCAGTAGTATTCAGCATCAGGTAGTTCTTAATCTTGCTGGCATCAATTTGCCAATATGCAAGCGCGCGGCTATCAGGCGACCAGCGGAAACCATCGCGGCAATCGAATTCTTCCTCATAGGCCCAGTCGAACGTACCGTTGATAAGCTTATTGGTGCCATCAAAGGTTAATTGTTTAACTGCTCCGCTGGCAAGGTCTTCGGTAAACAGGTTATGCTCGCTCACGTAGGCGGCTTTGGTACCATCGGGCGATAGCTTGGCAAACATTAAGGATGATGAGGGTCTGTCTTTACCTATCTGTTTTAATGTTTTGGCGGTAAGGTCATACACCCAATAATCGCCGCGGGTATTGTAGCGCCATACCCTTTTTGAATTGGTAAATATCAAAACTTTCTGCCCATCGTCTGAAATTGTGAAGTTAAATACACTAAGCGCCTGCTGCCCCGGTAGGGTAAGCATATCTTTGGTAACCAAAACGGTTTTTTTTGATGCGTCGCGCGTGTCGAGTTCCACAATATCACTGCCCTGCGTGCGATAGTATTGATAACCATCTGCAGCCCAGTGCGTTTTAGGGCGCTGCGCCTTAACGGCCTGCTGCGAAAGCATCAGAAGTGAAAAGACTCCTGATAATAATATTGAACGATAAAATTTAGTATTCATCAGTGTAGTTTTTTAGTTTGCCGCTTTATTTGTTGTAATAATAAACCCTCTGTAAAAATTGCGTTAAATTAGCGTTTTTAACGCCTGTAAAACATCTGTAATGAAAAAAATACTTCTATCAGCTGCCCTCCTGTGGAGCTGCGTTACACTAAGTTATGCGCAGCATATTGACAGGAGTAAGTTTTTTAAAGACAGCCTCGACTTTTATATCAACCGGGCCCTTACCAACTGGCGCATCCCCGGTGCCGCAGTTTGTATTGTGAAGGATAATAAAGTGGTAATGATGAAGGCCTACGGCATTAAAGAGCTGGGCGAGCCAACCAAAGTTGATATCAATACCTTGTTTATGATTGGCAGCAATACCAAGGCATTTACGGCTACCGCGCTGGCCATGCTGCAAGCGCAGGGTAAGCTTTCGCTGGATGATAAGGTAACCAAATACCTGCCGCAGTTTAAGCTGGAGAACAAACCGGCCGGCGAAATGGCTATTGTAAGAGATTTGTTGTGCCATCGCCTGGGTTTTCAGACTTTTCAGGGCGATTTTACTTTTTATAATACCAACCTTAGCCGCAGTGATATTATGGAGAAACTGGGGCAGATAAAAGCTGCTTATCCGTTCCGTACCAAATGGGGCTATACCAACGCTGCGTTTTTAACTGCCGGGCAAATTATTCCGGCTGTTACCAACAAGCCCTGGGAGGTGTATCTGAAAGAGAATATTTTTGCGCCGCTGGGGATGATCAATACCCTGGCCCTCTCGGCAGATCTGCCAAAATCATTGAACCGCACCGTTCCGCATACTTTTGTTGATGGACGCTTATCAGCCATACCCTATTGCCAGGTTGATGGCCTGGCACCTGCAGGGGGAATTAGTTCGTCTGTTAATGATATGAGCAAATGGGTGCTGGCTTTGCTGAACGATGGCAAAGTAGGTGCAAGGCAGGTAATCCCATCTTCGGCTATAAATGCTACCCGCGAGGCACAGGATATTGTGGGCAGCATAAAACACCTTGATGGCGAAACCAATTATGAGCTTTATGGCCTTGGGTGGTTTATACAGGATTATGATAATCACCGCCTGATAATGCATGATGGCGGAGTTAGCGGTTATTTATCCTCGGTTACGTTGGTGCCAGAAGAGCACTTGGGTATTGTTATATTGACTAATACTGATGAAAATGCCTTGTACGAAGCCCTGCGATGGGAAATATTGGATACTTACTTTAAAAAACAATATCGTAATTATAGTGATGAATATCTTGCACGCTTTAAAGTCAATGCCGCAACAGAGCTGGCAACTGATAAAAAGCTGCGCGATTCGATTGCACTGAATCCTGCACCCGCGTTGCCGCCTGCAAATTATACCGGCAAATATGTAAATGCACTTTATGGCAGTATGGTAGTAAGCCAGGGATCGGGTAGCGATTTAGAAATACGTTTTGAGCATCACCCGCGCATGTATGTGCATCTGCAACCGCTTGGGGGCAACCGTTTTTATGCAACCTTTAGCGATCCTACATTTGGTAAAGCTATTTTTCCGTTTAAAGTGCAAAACGGTATTGTAACCGGTGTAACGGTTAAAGTGGCCGATTTTGTGGAGCGCGATCCGTACGAATTTAAGAAACAGTGATGATTTCGGATGTTCGATATCGGATTCTTTTAACTTTTAATAGCCGCTGCGATTTCAGATTTTTTATTTTGAAGTTTAAATTCGCATCTTCATGCTCAGATAAAAAGCTTCATTAATATGGAATGGTATAACTACATAGCTTGTTTTTTTTCGGGTGCATTTTTGGCCAACGTTGTGCCGCATTTTGTGCAGGGCATTTCGGGTAATAAATTTCCAACGCCTTTTGCCAAGCCGCCGGGTATTGGTTTATCATCATCAACAGTCAATGTGGTATGGGCGCTGTTTAACCTGGTAATAGCTTTCCTGCTTTTTAACAGGGAAAACATAGTAGCTTACCGGCCGGTAACTTATATAGTCTTTTTTGCAGGCGTAGCGGTAATGAGTGTGATGCTTAGCATTCGTTTTCAGCATAAGCATAAAGAGTAGAGAGAATAAATGATAAAAAGAGGGGTGTCATCCTGAGCCCCGTCGAAGGACGAGCGCAGAGGCCTTTGCCCACATGCTTCGAGTGCCTCAGCATGACATTCCCTTCTTTTTATTTCCCTTCGAAGATTTTACACATCCTCCATCCCATAGTGCTTCAACACATCAGCCGGTACGCCTTTCCATTGGCCGGGGGCGTTGCCCATGTAGCCGATATCGTCAACGCCTATGCGGGTAGTAAAAAAGCCGGTAGCGGTTAGGTTGCGCATCAGGTTAAAAAATGCTACGCCTTGCTGCATGCCCGGTTTTGCTTTTTTTGGATAGGCAATTTCGGTAACCATTTCAATTTGCTGTTGGTTACTGGCATCAATAAAGGTTTTATTGTAGCGGTTAAGGCATTGCAGGTCGAGCCAGCGCAAACCGCCGCGCATTGGGGTTTGATGCTCGGGTATATCCTTTACTATAAATTCGATAAATTCGGGCACTTTGGCGTCTGATGCGCTTCCTGAGCGACTATCCTTAGGGATAATAATATCGCCCAAAACAGTGATGGTAGCCATTTCGTGCGCGTTGAAAAACTTTTCGGCTTTTAGTTTTTTATCGCGCTGAAGTTCTTCCGGCAAACGGCCGGATTCATCGGGAGTGGTTTTTTCGTCATTGGTATTCTCAGCTGTTTTTTTATTGCCGGGCTGGCAGGCATCCAGCAGCATGGTTGCTGAAATTGTGCCTAAGCCGATGGCCTTTAGTGATTCGCGTCTGTTCATATCCGGTTAATCAATAACATTAAACATTTATTTTTTTTCGCTGGCTGAGGATGTACTCAGCGGTACGCATAGACAGGGCGAGGATGGTCCATGTAGCGTTTTTATCGCCTTGCTGAACAAATGGTGCCGCATCAACCACAAAAAGGTTTTTACAATCATGCGCCTGGCAGTATTTATTTAGTGCTGATTTTGTAGGATCATCACCCATGCGTACCGTGCCCACCTCGTGAATGATACGACCGGGGGCTTCCAGCCCGTAATTGGTCTCGGGGCCGTGCGGCGGGCCGTAAATGGCACCCATCTCGTGCATAACGGATTGAAAAGTATCCTGCATGTGTTTAGCCTGCTTGATTTCGTAATCGCTCCACTTATAATTAAAACGCAGCACCGGGATGCCGTATTTATCAACCACATTAGGATCTATCTCACAATAGTTATCAGCCCGGGCTATTGCCATACCCCGGCCGGCCATGCCAAAGCCTGTGCCGTAAAAGCGGCGGTAATCATCTTTTAGCGATGCGCCAAAGCCACCGGCTTCTTTCATTTTGCCGTCGCGGCCCGGTACTACGCCGTTCATGTTCTGCATGTCCCAGCCAAAGCCGTAACCCGGCATTCCCATGCCGCCGCCAAACTCAATATGGTAGCCACGAGGGAAATCGAGCTTTTTATTGTCATAAACCCATGGGCCATAGATATGTACGCTACCAACACCGTCCTCATTATAACGTTTACGGTCCATTAGTTGCGGTAAAAAGCCTCCTGCGCTTGATCCGGTTGAATCATGCAGGTATTTGCCCACAACGCCGCTGCTATTAGCTAATCCGTTAGGATGATTGATCGATTTTGAATTCAATAGCAATCTGGCTGATTCACCGGCACTGGCGCCCAGGATAACCATACCGGCTTTTACCTGGTACTCTTGCATGTCATCCTTGTTGATGTATGATACGCCGGTGGCTAGTCCTTTTGCATCGGTAAGTACCTCGCGCACCATGGCATTTGATATTACTTTTAGGTTCCCCGTCTTCATAGCCGGGATAACCAGGCACGATGATGAAGAGAAATCGCCATAAACTTTACAGCTGCGCCCGCACTGGCCGCAATAAAAACAAGCCCCGCGATCTTTGTTGTTTGGCAACGCCTCGGTTAACACCGACCCGCGACCAGTAATAACTTTTACACCTGCTTTTGCGGCGCCCTTTTTTATGTAAAGCTCATTAAGGCGTGGTTTTGGTGGTGGCAAAAATATGCCGTCGGGCTCGTTAGGTAAATTTTCAACTGTGCCATAAACGCCAATCATGCGGTCAACCTTATCGTAAAAAGGTTTTACTTCGTCATAAGTTATGGGCCAGTCGTCTGTTAAACCATCAATATGATGACCTTTAAAATCATCGGGCCCCATCCGTAACGAGATACGGCCCCAGTGGTTGGTACGGCCACCCAGCATACGGGCTCTAAACCAATAAAATTCAGTTTTATCTTTGGTGGTGTATGGTTCGCCTTCCAACTCCCATCCGCCGTAAGCACCATCAAAATCGCCAAAATACCGGGTTGTTCCGGCACCCCTGCGCGGCGACTCCCAGGGCCATTTAAGCTGCATAGAGTCTTTAGCCGGATCAAAGAATGGCCCGGCTTCGAGCATTAATACTTTTAAACCTGCATTTGCTAAAACATAGCCCGCCATACCACCACCCGCGCCTGATCCAACAACAATGGCATCATAGGTTTCTGACGATTTTTTGATCTGTATATCGTTCATTATTGATTAAATCTGAAGCTATGAGTCTTAATCAACAGTCTCTAAATCAAAAGCGATATCAAATACGGACTTGAGACTGCAGACTATGGACTTGAGACTAACGCAATTAAAGTTCTTTAATTTTTATGTCTTTAAATGAAACTACAGCACCATGGTCTTGCAGGGCAATGTGTCCTTTTGGGTAGGCGGCAAAACCGGTCCAGGTTTTAAATTTACTGTTATTTAGCATTTCCTGCCAGTCGGGGCTGCCAATTTGGGTATCAATTACTTTGTTGCCATTAAGCCAAAAAGTAAGATGCCCGTTTAATTTGCGGATAACTACCTTATTCCACTCGCCGGCAGCTTTGGCAGGGTGGGCAGGTGCCCGCATATCATATAACGAGCCTGCAAGGTGAGTGGCTTTTTTATTGTCTTCGGCATTTTTATCGTCCAGTATCTGCATTTCAATGCCGGTTAAATAGGTTGCGTTAAATGAGGGATCTTCGTGAACGCCTATTATAACGCCGCTGTTACCTCCGTCCGCAATTTTCCATTGAAGCGACAGTTCGTAATTTTCATATTCTTTATCTGTCAGCAAGTCTCCCTGGTCAGCGGCTTTCGGATCAAGGGTTAGGGTGCCATCGGCAACACTCCATGCGCCGGGACCTGTTTTTAAATAGCTGTGCCAGCCATTGGTGGTTTTTCCATCAAACAAGCTTGTGGTTTGTGCCATAAGCGAGCAATGCGCCGCTGTAATTGCAAGGATACTCAACAATACTTTTTTCATCTTGAAAATTTTAAAAAGACGCAGTATAACTGCCGTAATACAATTGGTAGTAAAAATTTAAAATTAGTATTAATTTTTGTTTGATTACGGAAGAGGCAATTATAATAATACTGTTACATTGGGTGTAAGCGCAGGATAATTACAAAGAGGTGGAAATGTTTTAGTGATTTTATAGAAAATATCATTAAAACGAAGGAGGTAGTAAGGCACCAGGATGAAACGGCTATGTTATTATTCTGTTAAAATTAGATAATGTGCAAGGCAAACAGGGTAAAGTTATACCCTATGGTACTCCTTTAGCTTTTCATTTGGTATCCACACGTAACGATCTTTTAAGCATCTGGCACAAAAATATCGCTGTATGGGTAAAAAGAATAAAAAGTTGCGCCCAAACCAATTTCTTTGTTTTTTGAAATGGAAAATGGTGGAGCATTTGCGGCAAGTGAGCGTTTTTTTTGTATACATAATGTGTGACCAAGGTTTGGGCTATAGATGGGATATTCTAATTTGGAAACCGTGTTAAGTATAATTAAAGCTTTACAATTTGATAATAAAATTTTGTTACGGCTATAATTGGGAACAAATATAATTGTACTGAATGTAATTTACTATATTAAAGTGTTTTAATGTTTGAAAAAGTTGAAATATGTAAATTAATAAGGCGCTATTAATATAATTTAATGTAAATTTTCTATTATATTTGATAAGCCCATTCACCAATTGATTACCAAACCGTTATGAAAAAAGTTTCCAACATCCTTGCCCGTAAAGGGAGTAATGTTATAGCTATTGATGGCAGTACAACAGTTTTAGAGGCACTAAAGCTAATGTCAGACAAAAACATAGGTTCTGTTGTTATTACTGAAGATGGCAACTATGCGGGATTGCTAACCGAACGCGATTATGCCCGAAAGGTTATACTACAGGGTAAATCATCCCTCGAAACACAGGTTAGGGAAATTATGAGCATGGGCTTCCCGCGGATACTCCCTACAAACTCTATTGAAACCTGTATGCATATTATGAGCGAAAGCAGTATCCGTTACTTGCCGGTATTTAAGGACGATTTGCTTTGCGGTATTGTTTCAATAAGCGATGTGGTTACAGAAACTATCCTGTCGCACGAAGAGACAATAGAGCAACTGAAGAGTTATATACAATCGTAAGCACTTTTATAGAATTGCAGATTAGGCTTGCGGCATAGAAGGCTTTTAACCTAATCGGCTCTCAGGCTATTTACCGGATTTACAATCGCGGCCTTAATTGTTTTAAAAGCAATAGTTGCCAAGCCTGTAATAAGCCCCACTGATAATGAAACCGCAAACATCCACCAGCTAATTTGAATGCGGTAAGGGAAATCGCGCAGCCAGGTGTTCATCAAAAACCAGGCAAGCGGCCATGCTATGATGTTGGCTACAATAATGAGTTTGAGATACTGTTTGGCAAATAAGCTTACTATATTGGTAACGCTGGCACCTATCACTTTGCGGATGCCTATTTCCCGGGCTTTTTGTGCTACGCTATAAGTTATTAATCCCAATAAGCCCAGGCACGAGATAAAGATAGCAACCCCGGTAAAAATACCACTCATAAGTTGCCCGCGCTTATCCTGCTCATAATCTCCCTGAAAAATGGCATTTAAAAAACCATAAGAAAAAGGGGTATCAGGGTTTAATGTCTTCCATTTTTGTGATGCATAGCTGATGGCTGCGGCTACGTGGCGGCCATCAATTTTTGCAACAATGGTAGTGCATCTTAAAGGGTTTATGCCCATGATGGCGCAGGGGCCAATTGCAGCATGTAATGAGAAATAATGGTAGTTTTTAACAATCCCTACAACCTTGTAATTATAAACCACGCCGTTATGCAGGTGTGATACATATTTGCCAATTACGGTGTATGGGTTAAAGCCTAATAGCTTTACCGCTTCTTCGTTTAAAATTACCTGGTGGCCAAAGTCATGCAATTCCATATCTTCCTGCATGTTGGTATTGGTAAATGCTTCCCTGCTGAAATTGTTGCCTGAAATAAGTTTAAGGTCGAGCGTTTTCAGGTAATTTTCATCAGCAAAATCAAAAAACACCTCCTGCTTATCATTTATTGTTTTTTCCTGCGGATACAGATTCATATCGCCAGATACTAACGGAGCACTTGCATCAGTAACCGATTTAAAGTTTGCATTGCTGCTAAGTTGATTGACCAACAATGCGCTGTTTTTTTGGCTTTGCTCGCCATTAAGATTAAGTACTAATTGCTGATCCTGATCAAAGCCGGGTTTTGCGTTGAGCATAAAATGCAGCTGGTTCCATATCACAATGGTAGCAAATACAAGGCAGGTTGAAATAACAAATTGCGACACGATGAGTACTTTACGCACACTGAACATGCCCGATGAATCGCTCAACTTGCCCTTTAGTACTTTAACTGGTTTAAAAGCCGATAAATAAAACGCCGGATATAGGCCCGCTGCAACGCCGGTTATTAAAGTAATTAATAACAGCCATAAAATTAAACTGCTGTTCTCTTTTGCAAAAAACGATAAGGTTTGCCCGGTGAGGTTATTGAATACCGGCAAAAACAGGAAAGCAAGCCCTATAGCAACCAATAATGAAAATAAACTTATGGTAACCGTTTCTATTAAAAACTGGGATCGGATGCTTCCTTTGCCGGCACCCATTACCCGGCGCACGCCTACCTCGCGGGCACGGCTTATGGCCTGGGCGGTGGTTAAATTCATGTAGTTGATGCAACCCAGCAATAATATAACCAGGGCTATAGACGCCAACAGGTAAAGATATTTGATGTTGCCTTGTTTATAACCCAAATAATCCTGGTATGCGGAGGAGTATAGATGAATATCCTTAAGGGCCTGTAGCGAGTTGGTCATGTAATCGTTGCCTGCCTTCATATCGGCAAGGGCATGCCTTTGGGTGTATGCGTTTAGCTCCTTAATTACTTGTTGTACATTACTGCCATGTTTTAGCCTGATGTAAGTATAATAATTGGGGTTTACTACCCAGTTGGTGGTATTGATAATTTGCTCCCTTATTTTATCGCTGTTGTTCGATGCAAAAAAATCAGCCTTTATATGATTTAAAAAGTCCTCTTTAAAAACACCGGTTACGGTATAAAACGTGCCACCTGCTTTTAATGTTTTGCCAACTGGATAAGCCTGGCCGAAAAGTTTTTTTGCCAGCGATGCCGACAGTACCATGGTATTAGGTGCTGCAAAGGCGGTTTCACGATTGCCCTGCAAAAAATGGAAAGAAAGCACATCAAAAAAAACAGGATCAACCCAATAGCCTGAATCTTCGGCAAAAGGTGTTGAGGTACCTGCGCCCTGTGCTTGTACTATGGTAACGCCGTTAGTGGGGTCGAGGCGGCTAACCTGTTCAATTTCGGGTATCTCGCTTTTTAAATATTTAGCATAGGGTAAGGCAACGGTGGGAGCTGAGCTACCATCTTTAAATGTCGATGTTATGCGGTAAATATCATCGCTATGATCGAAGCCCTTATCAAAGCTAAACTCATGCTGGCAAAAAAGGAATACCAGGGCACAGGAGGCAATACCAATTGATAAACTTAAAACATTGATAGCAGTAGTAGTTTTATGCTTGAGGATATTGCGCAGGGCAAGCTTTATATAGTTTTTGAACATAGCGGTTGAGGGTATATTCAAAAATAGAAGGTTTATGGGAAGATTATAACTGCGGAGGGTTTATTTAACAATATTTAACCAGATGTTTTAACATATCGATTGATTGTAATTGACCATGTAAATCGGTGGCGTAAAATAATTTACGAGGGACTTAATTAATTACATCAATAAGGGCCGAATACAGGTTGAATTTACTATCGGAAGTTAGGATGGTGAAATTTTCCTTCATAGCCGTTGCTATTATGAAACGATCAAACGGATCTTTATGCTCCTGGAACAAAGGTAGGTTTTGGTAAGAAAATATATGTTCATTAGTTAACTTTAATAAGCTAAATCCATTATTTACTAATTGATCAACTACCACGCTTATGTTGGGGACAAAATCAGGTAACTTGTTTATGTTCTTCTTTATCGAAAGCTCCATAAGGCTAATCTGACTTACGAAAATTTTATTGGAAGTATCTTCGAGTAGTTCTTTGTGCTGTTTGGAAAGCGGAGAATGAATATCAAACGACCACACCAGAATTTGCGTATCAATCAATATATCCATTACTACATATAATCTTTCAATTCATCCAAAGGCTCATTAAAATCATCAGGGATGGTTACTTTGCCTTCTAATCCACCGAGTTTCCTTTTAATTGACGGACTGGTTTTTATTTCTTTAGTTAGAAAAGTAACCATAACTTCAGTTTTGGTACTTACCGGAGGGGTTTCTTCAAGAGTGATTTGCCCATCGTTATAATATCCTTTTATAGTTGTAAGCATGATTATAGTCCATTTATTAATGTAAATATAACTAAACTTCTACTTTTTAAGTATTAGAAAACTAAGACACCGTTATCTCGCCCCTTAAATCAACCTCCAGCCAATGTTTAACTTCCTGTGAGTCTTTAAATTTGCCCAGCAGGTACATCATTTTGGTAACTGCCGATTCGTAGGTCATATCATATCCATTGGCTACGCCAATGTCCTTTAATTGTTTGCTGGTTTCGTAACGACCCAGTTCAACGGTGCCTACTTTGCATTGTGAAATATCAAGAATAACTTTGCCGTTGTCAATGGCGTTTTTTAACATATCAATAAACCATTGGTCGGTTGTGGTATTTCCTGCACCAAATGTTTCCATTACTATGCCGCGTACATCCGACGATAAAATGGTTTCAACCACTTTAGGGCTGATACCGGGATATAGTTTTAGTACGGCAACATCACTTACCAGGTTTCTGTGTACAATAAGCTTTTCACCATCCTGTGGGTGCCTGATATCATTGGCGCTGAAACGAAGATGCACGCCCGACTCGGCCAATATCGGGTAATTGGGCGAGCGGAAAGCCTCGAATTTTGATGAATTGTATTTAAATGAGCGGTTACCGCGGAATAGCTTATAATCAAAATAAATACAAACCTCGGGCACACGTGAGCGCTCGTGCTTTTTGGCCTTGGCAATTTCTATAGAGGTCATCAGGTTTTCCTTGGCATCGGTACGTACCGCGCTGATAGGAAGCTGTGAGCCTGTAAATATTACCGGTTTATCCAGATTCTCGAGCATAAAGCTTAGGGCCGACGCGGTGAAAGCCATGGTATCCGAACCATGCAGGATCACAAAGCCATCTACCGAATCGTAATTTGATTCGATTAAACCGGCAAGCTCGCTCCACACCTGTGGGTTCATGTTGGATGAATCAATGATCTGCTCGAACGAATGAACTTTAATTTTACAATTAAGTTTATCCAGCTCGGGCACATTATCCATTATCTGTTCAAAATTGATAGGCTTAAGCACTTTGGTGTGCGGGTCGCTCATCATACCTATTGTCCCACCGGTATAAATGATCAAAATCTGACTCATGTGTATTCTGGTTGTACTAAAGAATAAATGTATTTAAAAATGTTGTTCACACACCAAAAATCAGCCTTGAATTTTCTGTAGTGATATTTGCTACCGTTTCCATATCTGTTTGGTGCAGGTCTGCAACCTTTTGCGCAATAAAGATCAGGTACGAACTTTCATTTGGCTTGCCGCGGTGCGGAACGGGCGTAAGGTACGGAGAATCTGTTTCTAAAACTATATACTTCAGATCGATTTGAGCCACAACTTTATCCAGTCCCGAATTTTTATAGGTAACTACACCACCAATGCCCAGGTAAAACCCAAGGTCAATCACCTGATGGGCCTGCTCCAGCGTGCCGGTGAAGCAATGGAATATACCACGCAGGTTTTCGTCATTTTCCTGTTGTAGTACCTCAAAAACTTCATTAAAAGCCTCGCGGCAATGGATCACTATGGGTAGCTTTAATTCCTTTGCCCAGGCAATTTGTTTTTTGAATGCCTGTATTTGCGCTGGCAACGTGGTTTTATCCCAATAAAGGTCAATCCCAATTTCGCCTACAGCAATTATGGGATGTTGCCCCAGTGCATTTTGAATGGTAGTTAATTCATTTTCCCAATCGGTTTTTACCGAACAGGGGTGCAAGCCCAGCATAGGATAGCAATTTGCAGGAAATGCTTTCACCAGATCAAAAACCATCGGAACTGATGCCGCATCAACATTAGGCAAAAAAAGGCGGGCGATGTTGTTGTCGGCACAGCGCTGCATCAATGCTGCCCGCTTAGCTTCGTCGGTTTGGTAATATAAATGGGTATGCGTATCGGTAAGTAACATGGCGCAAAAGTAAGTATCACCCGGTAAAATCCAGCCTGTAGATCATTTATTTTGACATCCTTAAAACATAAACAAGCAACCGGATTGTATTTTAAATAAAAAACCCTGATTCGTTATGGCGGATCAGGGTTTTTTCGAAATCATCTTTAAGTCGTTTTCTTTGCTACCGGTTTTTTATGTACCGGCTTTTTCGCAACTGGTTTTGGATGTTTAATTGGCCTTATTTTTACAAGTTCAACATCAAACACCAGGGTGCTGTAGGGTTTAATGTCATCGCCAGCACCATGTTCGCCGTAGGCAAGGGATGATGGGATAACGAATGTAGCTTTTGAACCTTCGTTCAATAATAGCAAACCTTCGTCCCAGCCTGGGATAACGCCGCCAGTGCCTACAATTACCTGTATAGGCTCATAAGTACGCCCCGGTTGTTGTAATCCGGCTGCTGTAGCTACCGATTCAATGCTCGAATCAAAAACTTTATCTTCCAGCGTACGGCCTGCATAATTTACCAGCAGGGTATCGCCTTTAAGCGGTTTAATTTTTGTTGACGGCTTAGTAATTACATATTTTAAGCCCGATAGCGTGGTATTTAAAACCAGTTTATGATCAGCAATATATTTTGCTGCCTTAACAGGTTCATCAGTTTTTACTTTGGCTATCGCGACATTTCTTTCGGCTATGGCATCGTTTAATGATTGCACTCTCACAATTTTTAAAAGGAAAGTTAAATTGCTGCCTTTAGGGAAAAATGCCGGACGCTGATCTTCGTGACCTTTAAATACAGAGTCAGTAGGTACTTTTACCATAGCGCTATCATTAACAGTCAACAGCGGAAACACCTCCATCAAATCGCCAACGTTTTGCGAAGGCACAACCTGCACCTGCACGGTATGGCCTGCAGCATAAGAGTTAAATAATACAGAGTCCTTATCTGTTTTTTGGATAAAATTAAAAGTAACAATATCGTTGGCTTTTATTTTATCACCGGTGTTGTGGGTAAATATTTGGTAAGCATCGCCTTTGGGCGTGTGATGCAAACTGTCAGTTTGCGCATTAGCTTTAACACCAATAGTTAAAGCCGAAAAAATAAATAGAATGTATTTCATCATAAATAAAAAAAGCCTCCCCGTTTTTCGGGAAGGCTAAATTAGTTAAATATTATTTAGTTTCTAACGGGTTGTTGTTGTGCCTGTACGGGCATTGGCGGAGCAACCGGTTTTGGTGCATTTGGATTAGGGTGAACAATGTCAACTAGTTCAACATCAAATACCAACGGGGTAAATGGTTGTATCGGACCTGCTCCCTGCTCGCCATAAGCTAATTTTGATGGCAATATTAATTTAGCTTTTGCGCCTTTGCTTAATAATTGCAAGCCTTGGTCCCAGCCTTTGATCATACCTTTAACACCGATAGGGAAACGGATAGGTTTGTAAGGGTTCATTGGGTTAACAGGTAATTTATATTTTACCGCTTCGGCTTTTACACTTGTTTCAAAAGCTTTGCCGTTAAGGAAAGTACCCGTATAGTTTACTACTACAGTATCACCTACAGCTGGTTTTGGACCTGCACCAGGATTGGTAACTACATAGTATAAACCTGAATCGGTTTTTGTAGCCTGAAGTTTGTTATCAGCAATATATTTCTGAATGTTTCCGGCTTCTGAATTTTTTGCAGCGTCACTTAATGTTTTCATGTAAGCCATGTAGCGACCTGTAAACACTTCGTTGCTCAGGTTTCCTTTTGCAACAACTTTTTCAACTTTAAGCACGTAGGTAACATATTTGCCTTTAAAGGTTTTATCTTTTGGATGACCTTTTGATATTGAGTCGATGTCAACTTTTACGATAGCGCTATCGCCTTCGCTAAGCATTTGTAAACCTGCATATATATCGCCTTTTGTAGTTGAGGGAGGTAATATTTGTGGAACCGGATGACCGATATCATAAGAGCTTGACAATACGGAATCGGCATCATTTTTAATGATGAAGTTAAGGCTCACAAAATCGCCTGTTTTAATGCTTGGGCCGGATTTATCTACAATTATCTTGTACAACATTCCTCCATCGCCTTTTTTAAATCCACCATTGCAACTTGCTAATCCGATGCTCGCAAGCGCTAAAAACATTAGTTTTCTTTTCATTTTTACTGTATTAATAGTTTTTTATATTCAGGTAATATTAATTTAAATTGATTTATAACATCCTGCAGGTTGCTGTTTGACATGCCACCTGCTGCGTTGCGGTGTCCACCACCATTAAAATATTTTTTACAAATTTCATTTGCCGGAAATTCGCCCTTCGACCGTAGCGAAAGCTTCACCATATCAGTGCGTTCCACAATAAATGCGGCCAGCCTGATACCTGTAATAGATAAGGCGTAATTTACAATGCCCTCCGTATCGCCTGTAATAATACCATATTTTTCTAAATCCTGCTTACTTACGGTAATTATTGCCGTATTATACTCGTAAAATACCTCGAGCTTTTCAGATAAGCAATAACCCAGAAAACGTAACCTGCTTTCTGACGAATTATTGTAGATCAGATCATGAATATGATAGTTGGGGGCACCGGCATCAATCAAATCGGCAACGATGCGATGTACTGCTGATGTGGTGTTTGGTAATGAAAATGAAGCTGAATCTGTTAGGATACCTGCGTATAAACAAGTAGCCACATCCTTATTGATCAATTTTTTATTATTGAGTTCTTCAACAATGAAAGTATAAACCAATTGAGCCGTGGCGCAGGCGTTGATATCCCAATAGCGGTAATCGTCAAAGTCGGCCGGCTCCAGGTGATGATCAATCATTACTTTGAAGGCAGAACTTTTGCCTACCAGTATGCCCATATCATTAATGCGGCTTAGTGCATTAAAGTCCAGGCAAAATATCATTTCAGCTTCGGCTATTAAAGTTGTTGATCGTTCTACGTTTTCGGTATAAATAACAACATCTCCATTGCCGGGCATCCAGCTTAAATTTTGGGGGTAATCTGTAGGGGCAATTACGGTTGCGTGATGGCCCAGCTGTATCAGATAGTTATATAACCCTAATGACGAACCCATAGCATCACCATCAGGCTTGTGATGGGTAGTAATAACTATTTTTTTGGGCTGCGCTAAAAACTCAATAAGCGAGGCTATATCTAACATCAAATTTTAAAAAAGAGTTGCAAAGCTAAATAAATAAATTAAATACAAGTATGTTAATTTAATACATACCAGGGCTTTAAAAGAAACGGATAATTGACTTTAATTTATGGTACTATAATAAGGTTGTAGCGTTATGTTTATATTACTGAAAGGTAAATTAATGCAAAAGCCTTTATGTTTTAATTGTAAAAAGCTACTTTTGCGGCAATTTATATGGAGGCGTAAGCTAATTACTGCCGTTTGATAAATTTAATAACTCAAAAAGGGCGATAATAAGCCTGTTTTACAAAAAATATTTAATAAAATTAATTTAGATGGAAGCGAATAAAACATTTACCATGATTAAGCCTGATGCTGTTGCAGCCGGCCACATTGGTGCAATTTTGGATCAGATTATAAAAAGCGGTTTTAAAATTACTGCAATGAAATACACTAAACTTAATGGCGAAACTGCCGGTAAGTTTTATGAGATACATAAAGAACGTCCTTTTTACGGCGAATTAGTTGAATTTATGTCATCGGGTCCTATTGTTGCGGCAATTTTGGAGAAAGACAATGCAGTTGAAGATTTCCGTAAACTGATTGGTGCTACTGATCCATCAAAAGCTGATAAAGGAACCATCCGTAATTTATTTGCAAAATCAATTGGTGAAAATGCAATTCACGGTTCTGACTCTGCCGACAACGCAAAAATTGAAGGCGAATTCTTCTTTTCAGGTCTCGAAAAATTCTAATAATATTTAATAAATCGGATGCTTTGGTAATATATGGCATCCGGTTTGTTGTTTTTATTTTGCTTTTTTAAGAAGAAGTATATACTTTTATGAAGTTAAGGCAATATTAATTTATCTTTAACGTCTTAAGTATTAACCTAATAGAAACTATGAAATTATTACTAAAATATATATTATATACCTTACTTATAGTAATATTAGTTTCAGGCACGGTTTTACTTTACAGGGTTCACCCCGAAGCACAGCTTGTGTTTATAGTTCCGGGGATTTTCATCCTCGCTTTTTCCCGAATGGGGGATGATTTAAAAATCAGAACTTTTTTCCCTAAGTGGACTAAAGGAAAATAATTTCGTCAACCAAAATTCCTTTCGCCTCATCGTTTATTTTATCGATGATCTGCGAGCGCATCATCATCAATTCATTTTTAACTACAGACGATTCCACACGCAGGAATAGTTTTTTATCGTGTATAAATAATTCTTTGGTGCGGTTGGCTACAGATGTACCTACCAGTTGCGGCCATGCGGCTATGATATGTGTTTCGTCAAACCGCCGTTTTATTTTATAAACCTGCAGCATCTGCTCAATGGCTTCTTTAAGCGATTTATCATTTGCCTTACGCATCTATTTCGCCTCCTTTTACTTTAAACAGCCTTATTTCCACACCTATTTGGTTAAAAACGTTTTTTACGCGGGTGGTATTGGTATCGGTAATAAAAACCTGCCCAAAATCCTGGTTCGAGATCATTTGCATTAATTTGGTTACACGCTCATCATCCAGTTTGTCAAAAATATCATCGAGCAATAGTATGGGTTTAAATCCGTTTTGGCGGGTTAAAAAGCTATACTGTGCCAGCTTTAACGCAATTAAAAACGATTTTTGCTGCCCTTGCGAACCGAATTTTTTCATCGGCATACCATGAATAACAAATTGCAGGTCGTCCTTATGAATACCAATCGTAGTGCGCTCCATAACGCGATCTCTTTCGATATTCTTTTTTAGTAATGACGAAAAATCACCCGTTAATAATTGCGATTCATAAATCAGCCCAACCTCTTCGGCATCATCACTTAAAAAACGATAATGCTTGTTAAATATTTCGGTATAGCTTTCCATAAAAGCTTTCCGTTTTTCAAAAATGCGATTGCCCGAGCTGATCAGCTGATCGTCCAATACTTCGAGCAGATTCGGATCATAACGACCTGTATCAGCAATAAGCTTTAGCAAGGCATTACGGTTAGCCAGTACCTTATTATAGATGATCAATTCATCCAGATATGAATTATCGGTTTGTGAAATTACATTGTCAATAAACTTACGCCGCTCCTCGCTGCCCTCAATAATAATGCTGATATCATAAGGCGACACCATCACCAGCGGAAACAAACCAATATGATCGGCCAGGCGTTGGTAATCTTTCTTATTGCGTTTAAACTGCTTTTTTTGGTTACGTTTAACAGAACAAGCCACAGCATCCTGCTGCCCATTTTTGTTGAAACTACCTGTAATGATAAAAAAATCGCCGCCCTGTTTTATCTGCTGGCTATCAATGGGATTAAAATAGCTTTTGCATAACGACAGGTAATGGATAGCATCAAGTAGGTTGGTCTTACCTGCACCATTATTCCCCGTAAAAACATTTACCCCCTCGCTAAAGGTTAGCCCGGCTTCGGCATAGTTTTTAAAATTGATAACGGATAGCTGCTGCAGATACATAAGAAGTCATCAAAGTTAATGATTAGTTTGGGAGATTGGAGGGGATAGGTTAAGGAAATCGTTTTAAAGATCGGACATAAACATGTACCCTTTGGATGTTTCAAACCTTGGGTGTTCGAAACATCCAAAGGGTACCTTTTTGTCATTCTGAACGTAGTGAAGAATCTTCTACAATATGCATAAACGCGTGCTTTTCTGGACTAGAAGATCCTTCACTACGTTCAGGATGACAATCTTGTTGTTTATTTTCAAGGTTTCGAACACCCAAGGTTTTAAACCCATCACTATGGAAATTGCTGATAATTAATACTTTGCAAAGTATTGCAATATTTTTTTCAACCCAAGGCAACCGTATAAAAATCTCTCCGTATCATTGTTTAGAATTAGACTAAATAAGATTGATGATAAACTTACTTATTGCTGATAATCAGCCATTGACACGTGAAGGGGTAATAACCGTATTATCTGCATTAAAAGATATCCATATAGCAGGGATAGCCAACGATTTGGTTGAACTGGAAGCTAAGATAACCGAACTTAAACCCAAGGTTGTTATAATAGACCATCACTATGGCGATAGCTTTAGCATAGCGGCTATTAAAAGCATTCACACACAATTTGATTTCGTACAGATCCTTATCCTTTCAAACAGGCTTAATAAAAATGAGATCCTTGATTTAATTGATCACGGGATAAAAAACTATGTATGTAAAGATTGCGAGCCACAGGAGTTGATTAATGCAGTTTACGCCGCTGCCCAGGGCGTGGAGTTTTATTGTAAAAGCACTACCGATCTGTTATTTGGCGAAGCAACAATACCTAAGGCTGAATTTGATACACTTGGATTATCAATACGCGAAACAGAAATAATTCACCTGATTGCCGAGGGGCTGGCCAATAAGGAAATTGCCGAAAGATTGTTTTTGAGCATCCACACCGTAAAAACCCACCGGAAAAATATTATTAAGAAGCTTGGCTTCACCTTTAAAAACGCCACCGAACTGATTTCTGTGATCGGCAATATGTAATTCTTATTTAGACTAATTATAAATTACCCTCTCGGGGGTATTGCCCCGCCCAGGGGTTAGGGCTAATTTTGAGCCATAATAAAAACAGTCACACATAATAATTATGAAAAAATATTTTACCGCCCTTTGTGCACTTTCAGTAGCATTAATGGTTACTACAAGCTGCAAAAAATCATCAACTAAAACCGACCCTACACCAACCTATACGGTACCCACAACTTACAACTTTGCCAACGTAAACTATGCCGACGCAACTAACCGCCTTGGCATGGCTACCGAAATGACCACCTTGATGAATACATCAACCACCGGCGCTGTTGTTGACGGGCAAAGGCTGCTGAACATGTTTACCAACACTAATGCTCCTTTTGCAAACGCGGCTTTTAATACTTCGGGCGTACAGATAAAAGATCAGTGTATGGCGCAACTGCAAATTGATGCGCAAAACTACATTGACAGTATTGTTATGGTGAGCCAATCAGGAAAGACAGCCAGCCGGGGCGTTGCCGGTATTGGCGCAAGTTCGGTTACGCCAACTTCAAAATATCCGCAAACTGCAAGCGGTGTTAACTATGTACAGGTGTTTAAGAAAAGTATTATGGGGGGCTTAATTTGCTACGAAATAGTAAACAACTATATGGTAAACGGAATCAGCAGCTCTGTTGATAACAACACAGTTGTTGCAGGCAGCGGAACGGCTATGGAGCATAACTGGGATCTTGCTTTTGGTTACTGGGGTGTTCCAATTAATTTCCCTACTGTAAAAACAGGCGCGGTTTACTGGGGCAGCTATACCAGCCAGATTGACTCGGGCTACCATGCTAATATGATTTTGATGAACGCATTTTTGAAAGGCCGCGCAGCCATCAGCAACAAAGATATCCCCACCGCACAGGCCCAGGCTACCATTATTATGCAAACATTTGAACGTGCAACGGGTGCGGCAGCCTTACAGGAGATCAATGAAATTAAGGAAGCTTTAACTGATAACGTAAAAAGAAACAGCGCCCTTTCGGAATGCTATGGTTTTGTAAACTCATTGAAATATAATCCCAAAAGAAAAATTACTGACGCACAGATCAATACCATACTTGCCCTGTTCCCTAAAAACTTTTGGGACCTTACCAGTACCGACATTGACAACATCCAGAATGCTATTGCAACACAGTACGACTTTCAAAATGTAAAAGATATTCTTTAAAAAACCTGATAGCGGGCACCAGTAAAAGGTGCCCGCTATTAATTATAAATGTAAACAGCCGGATTGTTAACCGGCTATTATTAATAAAATTATGTATACAAAATTCATCCGACCGGCCATCATTGTTTTAATAACAGTGGCGGCTTTTCAGGCTTGTAAAAAGTCAGGTTCATCTCCATCAAACAGCAGCACCGGTTTCGACCGTAAAGGAATGCTTACTAACCTGAGCACCAATATTATTATACCGAGTTATGTAGCTTTCCAGGCGTCAGCTGCCACTTTGGATGCCTCTATAGCGGCGTTTAATGCCAGTCCGGATTTAACCAAACTGGGTAGCTTACAGGCATCATTTAAAATTACTTATCAAAAGTGGCAGGCAGTTTCTGTTTTTGATATCGGCCCTGCAACTACCGAAAACATGAGGATCAGTATCAATACTTTCCCTGCCGATGTGAGCCAGATCAACAGCAATGTAAGCTCGGGCAATTATAATTTGTCAACCCTGTCGTCGTTACCGGCTGAAGGTTTGCCTGCGCTTGATTATTTGTTGTTTGGCACCGGTGCTGATAACAACGCCATACTGATACAGTACACTACCGATGCTAATGCAGCTAACCGCAAGGCTTACCTGGCTGCTGTATCGGCTATTATTAAGACCAAAGCAACCAATGTTTTAAACGGATGGAAAACCACGTACCCGGCAATATTTATTAACGCCAATGGAACAGATGTTGGCAGCTCGGTTGGTATGTTAACCAACGAGCTTAATGAAGATTTTGAAGTGCTTAAAAACTACGAGATAGGCATTCCGCTGGGCATTCAATCAATGGGAACAACATTCCCTACTAAAGTGCAGGCGTATTATTCAAAAATATCATTGCAGCTGGCATTGCTTCATTTGCAGGCCATCCAAAATGTTTACGAGGGCAAAAGTGCACAAGGCGATGGTTTAGGGTTTGATGATTATTTAGTTGAAGCAAAGGCGCAATATAACGGCGGCTCGCTAAACGATGCTATTATTGCCCAGTTTGCTACGGCAACGGCCAAGTTACAAGCGCTGTCGGACCCTTTGGCATTGCAGATCACCAGTAACCCTACCGGGGTAAACGCCGCTTATGCAGCATTACAATTACAAACCGTATTGTTAAAAACAGATATGCCATCGGCTTTAGGGATTTTAATTACATACGGCGATACCGACGGAGATTAGTACGATGCTTATTTTTTTAAAAGAGCGGTTTAACGCTTTTTATAATGCCGATAAACATATTGCCCCACTTGCTGTGCTCCGCATGGCTTTTGGCGGCATTATGTTTGTTTGCGTTGTTCGTTTTTTACTAAAAGGATGGGTAAGCGCTTTTTATATTAAGCCCAAGTTCCATTTTACATTTTATGGTTTTGATTGGGTAAAACCCTTTGATGCCATTGGCATGTACACGCTGTTTGCTGTGCTGATTTTGGCAAGTATTATGGTTACCATTGGCCTGTTTTACAGAATAGCCATTACCACGTTTTTCCTGTGTTTTACTTATGTAGAACTACTTGATAAAACCACCTATCTGAACCATTACTATCTCATAAGTGTAATGGCTTTTTTAATGATACTGGTACCAGCCAACCGTTATTTTGCTGTTGACGTTTTGCGCAAACCCGATTTATCATTAACATACATACCCGCCTGGACTATCAATATATTTAAGCTACAGCTATTGTTGGTTTACTTTTTTGCAGGTATTTCAAAACTTACGTATGATTGGTTGATTGCTGCCATGCCTTTGAAAATTTGGCTGCCCGCAAGTGTGCATTTACCCGTAATAGGCGGCTTGCTTACCCAATTATGGGTGGCTTATGTATTCAGCTGGTTTGGGGCTTTGTTTGATCTGTTTATTGGCTTTTTACTGCTGAACGCCAAAACGCGGAAGCCAGCTTATATAATGGTGATTATTTTCCATTTGGTAACGGGATGGTTTTTTAAGATTGGGATGTTTCCTTATATCATGATACTGGTTACGGTTATTTTCTTTTCGGAAAAGACACATTTAAAGATCATTGAATTTTTAAGGCGGATATTGCCTTACGGGGCCAATCATCAACCTAAAAAAGAAAAAACGCCGGTTTATCAAATTAACCCTGTTAAGCTTAAACTGTTGTATGGCGTATTGCTGCTGCATTTTGTTATTCAGTTGTTGCTACCATTCAGGTATTTGCTTTATCCCGGCAAGCTTTACTGGACGGAGGAGGGGTACCGTTTTTCGTGGCGGGTAATGTTGATGGAAAAAGGGGGCACCGCCTTTTTTCATGTAAAAGACCCCAAAACGGGCAAAAGGTCTGAAATTATTAATTCGCAATACCTTACCGGATTTCAGGAAAGCCAGATGGCTACCCAGCCCGATATGATATTACAGTATGCGCATTTTTTGGCGCAGCAATATCAAAAAAAGGGTATTAAGAACCCCGTAGTAACTGCCGAAAGCTATGTAACCCTTAACGGCAGCGGCAGCAGATTATATATTGACACTACCGTAAACCTGGCAAATGAGCAGGAAACATTCGGGCATAAAAAATGGATTCTTCCATTTAACCAAAAACAATAATGGAGAGAATTTTTATACTGATCGTTTTATTATCTACCCTAATTTCACTTAAATCATCGGCACAAACTTTTACCATCAGGGGGAAGGTTCAAGGGGCGGCGGGCGAGGTTGCAGCCAATGCTACTATCAGCTTAACTAAAACAACTTATAAAGCGGCGTGCGATACTGCGGGGAACTATCTGCTACAAAATATTAAACCAGGCAGTTATACGCTCCGTATTTCGGCTTTGGGTTATAAGCCATTAACCCGCGAGTTAACCGTTAGCGGCGAGCTGGTTGTTAACATTACGCTGGAAGAGGCCGTACAGCAGCTCAACGACGTAAATGTAAAAGCCGAAAAAGATAAAACATTTGGCATTACAAGGCTCAAGGCTGTTGAAGGCACCACCATTAACGCTGGCAAAAAAAGCGAGGTGGTGGTAATGGATGATATTGTGGCCAATAAAGCCGCAAATACTACCCGGCAGATTTACGGCAAAGTGGCAGGTTTAAATATATGGGAAAGTGATGGCGCAGGTATCCAGTTGGGTATTGGCGGCCGGGGTTTAAATCCCGATAGGATCACCAATTTTAACACCCGCCAAAATGGTTATGACATTAGTGCCGATGCCTTGGGCTACCCCGAAAGTTATTATTCGCCCCCGGCTGAATTAACGGAGCGCATAGAGATATTGAGAGGCGCATCATCCCTGCAATATGGCACACAATTTGGCGGCCTGGTTAATTTTAAACTGAACGAGGGTCCGGTGGATAAGCCGTTTGAATTCACCTCGAGAGAAACGGTAGGATCATGGGGCTTTTTTAATACTACCAACAGTATAGGCGGCACAGTGGATAAAGTACAGTATTATGCTTTTTTTCAGCATAAGCAAAGTGATGGCTGGCGGCCAAATGCTGATTTTAATGTTAATACGGGCTATACTTCGGTTACTTATAATGCTACGGATAAGTTCTCCATCGGCTTTCAGTATACACATACGGATTACCTGGCTCATCAGCCCGGGGGCCTTACCGATGCCGAGTTTGCTGAAGATCCGCGCCAATCAATAAGAGCGCGTAACTGGTTTAAGGTTGACTGGAATCTGGGCGCCGTATTACTGAATTACAAAATAAATGATAACCTTAAATTTAACTCTCGCTTTTTTGGCCTGTTTGCTGACAGGGACGCCGTAGGCGATTTAGTAGATGGAATTAACCGTGCCGATGCCGGGGGCGACAGAAATTTATTTAAAGACCAATACACCAATTACGGTAACGAGAGCCGATTGCTGTATACCTATAAGATTAATAACGAGCCTCAAAACTTGTTGGTTGGATTGAGGTACTACAAAGGGCTTACAGACCGGCAGCAAGGCTTAGGTAATGAGGGCTCAACGGGTAATGCGTCTGATTTTAACTATGGCACATCGGCTGCTGACGCAAACGCGTATTCGAAATATACTTTCCCTAATTATAATGTTGCGCTGTTTGCTGAAAATATATTCAGGATCAGCCCAAAATTCAGCATTATACCGGGCATCAGGTTTGAAAACATTGTTACCAAAGCGGATGGCTTTTACAGAACCATTAATATCGATGGCGCCGGGAATGTTATTTATGATGCGCTTACGCACGATGTTAAAAATAGCGACCGACATTTTATTATTGGCGGGATAGGCTTAAGCTATTACCAAAATGAAGGTATGCAGTTTTACGCTAACGTATCGCAAAACTACAGGGCCATAAACTTTAGTGATTTGTACTCCGTTGTGGCAACTACGCGGGTTGACCCTAATTTAAAAGATGAAACCGGGTACTCTGCCGATTTGGGGATGAGGGGAAATATAGCAGGCATATTTAATTACGACGTGAGTCTGTTTGAGATCTATTATAATGACAGGATCGGCACCGAACTATCATCTGATGCGAGTAATAACACTTTTCAGTATCGTACCAATATTGGTGCCTCGCAGAATTTGGGTCTGGAGTCATTTGCCGAGCTGGAGCTATTGCACTTTATTAATAAGGGCATAAAAAATAGCAGCCTGTCAGTTTTTACAAATCTGGCCTTAATAAATGCGCGGTATGTGCATGTGGCAAATTCAGCCTTTGATGGTAAAAAGGTTGAGCTTGCCCCCGATGTCATTTTTAAAACAGGGCTATCCTATAAATATAAAAAGTTTGCCGCCAGTTATCAGCTGGCTTATACCAGCTCACAGTTTAGCGATGCTACCAATGCTGTATTTACGCCAAATGCCGTTGATGGTATAGTACCGGCATACACGGTGATGGATCTGTCGGCCTCCTATAAGCTGAGCCGCATATTTAGTTTGGAGGGCTCCATTAATAACCTGGCCAATGCTAAATACTTTACCCGGCGCGCCGATAGTTATCCCGGTCCGGGCATTATACCGGCAGATGGGCGAGGTTATTTTGTGACGCTGCAGGTGAGGTTGTAGCGATTGGAGGTTTGGGGGGCACCATAAAAAAAACGGACTTTTGGACTTTACCGACTTTGCGGACTATATTAACAGCTAATCAGTTAAGCTATAATCTCCCCAATAAATATTTAATTACAAAAGGTGTTGCTAAAAATGTTGAAAAATGTATTTTTGCACACTTAATTTTACAATAGAAATGTCAAAAACCCAGGAGAAGACCAAGGTCGTAGCAGGAAATAATGATTTTGGACAGACAGGAAAGTTTGTGCGGGAGAACCAAAAGAGCTTGTTATTTATAGGCAGCGCCATTGTTGCGATGATAGTTATTTATTTTGCTTATCAAAAATTCTACATAGGCCCACGCGAAATTACCGCATCAAACCAAATGCATGTTGCACAGGATTTTTGGGAGAAAAAAGACTGGGATAAAGCCATTAAAGGCGATGCCGGTTACCCTGGTTTTGAAAAAATATTAAACGATTATAGCAATACCAAAGCTGCAAACCTTGCTTATTATTATTTGGGAACTGCCTATTTAAACAAAGGCGAGTTTCAAAAAGCTATTGATAACTTAACCAATTACCACGGTGACGACAGCATGGTTGCTGCCGAAGCATTAGGTGCTGCTGCTGATGCTTATGTTGAATTAAAAGATTATGACAAAGCTGCAACCTACTTTAAAAAAGCAGGTGATAAAGCAAATAACAGTTTTTTGACGCCTATATTTTTGAAAAAACTGGGTTTGGTTTACGAGGCTGCGAATGATTTTAAATCGGCCAACGAATCTTACAAAAAAATAAAGAGCGATTATCCGGCAAGCCCGCAGGCTCAAAATATTGACGAATATATCGCCCGTACTGACGCGAAACTTTAATTGAAATTTCGGATTTCGGAATTAGGTGGAAATCAAATTCCGAGATCGAAATTCCGAAATCCGAAATCAATATGGCTACTCAGCTTAAAAATTTATCTGATTTTTCTGAAACCACTGTACCATCAGCAGCACCTTTCCACTTTGGAATAGTAGTTGCCGAATGGAATGCCGAAATAACTAACGCCCTTTACCAGGGTGCTTATGAAAGCTTGGTGGAGCATGGCGCTTTACCCCAAAACATTTTTACTTATCCGGTTCCGGGGAGTTTTGAATTAACTTCGGGTGCTGATATTTTATTAAAAAATAGTAAATTAGATGCGGTGATTTGCCTGGGATGTGTTATACAAGGCGAAACGAGGCATTTTGATTTTATTTGTAATGCTGTGGCCAATGGCATCAGCAATGTTGCAATAAAGTATTCAAAACCTGTTATATTTGGTGTATTAACTACCGATAACCAACAACAGGCGCTTGATCGTGCGGGGGGCAAACATGGTAATAAAGGTGTTGAAGGTGCAGTTACTGCTATAAAAATGGCGTACCTGGCTGAAACCTTAAACGGTTAATTTTCGTTTAACAAGTAGTTCTTAGAACAATAGATATGAAGAAATTAATTTACGTAGCACTTATAGCTTTATTATTAGGCGGAATCTCTTCCTGCTCAAACAAACTTTGCCCGGCTTATGGCTCGTATCCCAAAGGCGGACGTTAACAGTTAAGTGTCATTTTTTCTTTTTCGCTTAAAACCTGCACAGGTTTTGTGTTGTTTTGCATTTTATTTGCAATAGCACGCGTAATTATTTTTTTTATGAACTGGATATCGCTGGAATCGGCCGATCAAATTAGTGACATTAAACAGCAACAGGGGTATAGCGTAATATTTAAGCATAGCACCCGCTGTTCTATCAGCATGATGGTAAAGAAGCGTTTTGAGCTTGATTGGGACAAGCTGCCTGATAATATGCCTTTATATTTTTTAGACCTCATCAAATACCGCGATCTATCGGGCCAGGTGGCCTCAGATTTTCAGGTTCATCATGAATCACCACAACTACTTTTAATAAAAGACGGCGAGTGTGTACTCGACCTATCACATGGCGAAGTTTCTGTAGAGGAAGCGATGTCGGTGATGGCTTAATCTTTTAGAGATTAGTGATTGGAGGTTAGAGATTAGTCGATATCGTTTTATTGACCAATCTTTAAGATGTTTAGCCAACTAACTTCTTATCTCTAACCACCAATCTCTTTACCAACTACCATCCAAAATCAATAGTTTTCTTTAGGCTTTCTGACAAGCTATAATAAACCGGGCAGGTAAGCGCGGAGCGTTCTAACAATTCCTGTTCTTTTTCGGTGTACTGTTTAGGGAATTTAAAGCTGATCACAATTTCGGCTACGCGGCGCGGATCAGCAGCCATTACTTTGGTTACCGAGCAGGTTGTGTTATCAATATCAATATTGCTTGCTTTGGCCTTTATGCCCATAATGGTTAGCATGCAGCTGGCCAGCGATGATGCTAAAAGATCTGTCGGTGAAAAAGCTTCGCCTTTACCCTGGTTATCAATAGGAGCATCAGTAATAATTTTTGTGCCTGATTGCAGGTGTGTAGCCTCGGTTCTTAAATCGCCACGGTAAGTAGTTTCTATAGTTGCCATATTAGGTATAATGTTATAAATAGTTGCGTTGTTAAATTTGTTCAATTATAAGTAATCTGTATAAAATTTGTCCTAACTATTTGCTTGTTATTGGCAAACGGGCCTAATTTATATACAGGAGACTCCTACGGAGTCCGAAACGCACGATGTTTTTTCTATAAACAGGGTGCTCCTACAGAGCATTTGTAATTTGATGCAATTTTTAAACGCCATAGGCGTATCCTGTTTATAGAAGGAAAAATTCCATGATTGTGGCTCCATCGGAGCCTCCTTTTGCTTCTAAAAGTAAGTCCGGCACAAATTTAGCGCCTATGGAATATCATTTATAAGCACAAAATCATTTTAACGCTCAACGGAATGTCATTAACGATAAGCGTTTCAACAATTACAACCTTTTTAACTATTTTTGCCAGATGATTGATTTGCCTGTAGTTTCAGCCAGCCAAACACAACGCAAGCCTGATTGGCTTAGGGTGAGGCTTCCTGTTGGGAAAGAGTACGCACATGTGCGTGGTTTGGTTGATGAACATAAATTGCATACCATTTGCGAAAGCGGCAATTGCCCTAATATGGGCGAGTGCTGGGGCGCCGGTACTGCTACTTTTATGATCCTTGGTAATATATGTACCCGCTCGTGCTCGTTTTGCGCGGTTGCTACAGGCCGGCCGCTGGCTGTTGATACTGATGAACCTAACCGGGTTGCCAACTCCGTTAAACTGATGCAGGTTAAACACTGCGTAATTACATCGGTTGATCGTGATGATTTGAAAGATGGCGGGTCAATTATATGGGCCGAAACCATTAATGCTATCCGCAGAGAGAGCCCCGAAACTACTTTAGAAACTTTACTACCCGATTTTAGGGGAAACTGGGAAAACCTTGCCCGCGTGCTGGAGACCCGCCCTGAGGTGGTATCACATAACCTTGAAACCGTAAGGCGTTTAACCCGCGAAGTGCGGATACAAGCCAAGTACGACAGGAGTTTAGATGCTTTAAGGCAGATATCTGCCGCAGGCTTAAGAACAAAATCGGGCATAATGCTGGGTTTGGGCGAAACGGAAGAAGATGTTTTAGAGGCTATGACCGACTTGCTGCAAGCGGGGGTACATATTTTGACCCTCGGTCAGTATTTACAACCAACCCGTAACCATCACCCGGTTATTGACTGGATTCATCCTGATCAATTTAACAAATACAAACAAATTGGGTTAGAAATGGGTTTTAAGTATGTAGAAAGCGGGCCATTGGTTCGTTCATCCTATCATGCTGAAAAACACCTCTTTGAAATCTAAAAAATCCTTCCTATCTTCAACACGAATTGAACGGACAACGAAAAATATCGCTATCAGAAGATGAATTGGTGCTCGCGCTGCGAAATCGTGAAAAGATTGCAGTTGAAGCACTTTATGACATGTATTCGTCATCTTTATACGGCGTAATTGTCCGTATAATTATTGATACGGATACTGCTGAAGATGTATTGCAGGATACTTTCGTAAAAATATGGCATTCTTTTTCGAGCTATAGCGCCGAAAAAGGCCGTTTATTTACCTGGATGGTGAATATCGCCCGTAATTTGGCGATTGATAAAATAAGATCAAAAGATTTTAAAAACCACAACAAAAACCAGGAGCTTGAAAATAACGTAACTTTCATAGACGAACAAAGGAATACAGTTTACAATCCTGAGTTGCTTGGTATTAAGGATTTGGTGGGAACACTGAAGCCGGATCAAAAGTCGATTCTTGACCTGGTGTATTTTAAAGGATATACCCACGTGGAGGCTGCCGATGAATTAGGCATCCCGCTGGGAACCATTAAAACCCGGCTAAGAACCGCTGTGCTGCAACTCAGAAAACATTTTAATTGAAGTTTGAAATTGGAAGACATTAAAGCATATATTGAATCAGGGATTTTGGAACTCTACATTATGGGTGATGTTACCCATGACGAAAAGTTGCAAGTGGAGGTGATGGCTGCACAACATCCGGCAATTAAAGCTGAGCTGGATGAAATTGAGCGGTCGATGGAATTATATGCCCAAATTAACGCAGTAAATCCAGATGAAGCGTTACGCAGCAGGATATTAAACAGCCTGTTAACCAATTTAAATGACGACAACAACTTTATAGATGTAACCCCGAAAGTTAAGGACAATGTTGTTGCGCTGAGACCTGCAGGCGCTACCAATTTTTATAAATATGCATTTGCAGCATGCCTTGCATTACTGCTTGCAAGCAGCATAGCGCTGGTAAGCGTATATAACAAACTGGAAGACTCAAATAATCAATTAGCAGCCCTGCAACTGGATAAACAGCATTTTGCCAATAGGGTAAACCTGATGGATGAGCAACTGGAAGTTTTCCGTGATGCATCCTTCAAATTCCTGAAACTACAGGGTACCGCTAAAGCCCCGTCTGCTACACTTACCGTTGCATGGAGCTCAACTAAACACAAGGTTTTAATTGATATGGGCAATACAAAAATGCCTGCCAATGATAAAGATCATCAATACCAATTATGGGCGCTTGTTGGCGGAAAGCCAGTTGATCTTGGTGTTTTTGATGCAAATCTGGACTCTGTTGGAGGTATGAAAGTAATGAAAGCCATTGCTTCAGTATCTGCCGATGCCTTTGCCGTAACCCTTGAACCCCGGGGCGGCAGTGTAAACCCTACCATGGATCAAATGATGGTAATCGGTAAGTTTTAAATAACTAATCATTTCCTGGTAAACTGCTTTACTTACTTAATACGAGGGTATGTTAAATTTTCACACATTTCTTAGTGTATTTAATACATTTTTAACACGTTTTTAAAACAACAATACCGCTTAGCTGTTACTCACCTAATTGCCTTTTATAATAAAAGTTATTTTTTACGTTTTATTGTAACTAAGGTGATAGTCCGAACGTCATATTGGCGTTAATAACATCAGGATTAACATTTGGCATAAAGCCGGATCATTTACTCCGGTATTTAGCCGTTTTAATTTGAGTATTTAGTTCTTTATAAGATCAGTTAATAGTTAAAAGCGGCTGTACTAATACTTACAGCCGTTTTTTATGCCATTAACTTTGCCATAGTTACGGGTAAGCGCGCTGCAAGCTGTCCCGGCAACACTACGTTTAAGCGGTTAAGCAGCGCCATTTCATCACCCGCCCTGCCATGAATATAAGCCCCCGCAATACAAGCCTGCTCCGATGGATATTTTTGCGCTAATAATGAAGTGATGATACCCGTAAGCACATCGCCCATACCACCGGTTGCCATTGCCGGATTGCTTGTGGTATTAAAATATACCTTTCCCTGCGGTGTAATAGTTAATGTATAATCGTTTTTTAGCAGGATGTAAATGGAATGCGTTTTTGCTTTTTCTATTGCGGTTTGAATACGCTGCCACCAGCTCTGATGCTGGCCAAAAAGCCTATCAAACTCTTTCATGTGGGGCGTTATGATGCTGTTCTCGGGGATTTGGCTCCAGAGCTCTTTATGTGCAGCTAACAGGTTAAGCGCATCGGCATCCAAAACAACCGGTTTTTTATAATTGGTTAAAGTATCTGTTAAAAGTGCCCAGGCCATCTCGTCGATGCCTAAACCGGGGCCTATGCCAATGGCGGTAAATTTATCCCATTCTATTTTGGGTAAGCTGGCACCCTGGCGCACTATGGCCATAACCTCGGGCATATAGCTGTTTAAGGCAGTTAGTCCGCTTTGTGGCACGCAAGCGGTTGTAAGCCCTGCACCGGCGTATACACAGCCTGCGGCACTAATCAGGGCAGCACCCATAGTTTCGGGCTGCCCCGCAACCATCAGCGCGTGCCCATAAGTACCCTTATTACTAAAGCGGTGCCGGGGCTTAAGCATTTTGCGAATATCTTTTTCTTCAACAGCGAAGTATAACGAATTTAACGACGCAGCAAATTGCTCTTTTATGCCGATGTTCACCGTTTCCCAGCAATTAATATAAGGGGCAGACTCCGGGAGTAAAAAATTAATCCTTGGTTGCTGAAAGGTGATGGTTAAATCTGTTTTTAAAACAATAGCGTCTAACGGTATTTCGCCATCCGAAAAAAAGCCTGTAGGGATATCAACCGCAACGGTGGTTTTATTAAGGCTGTTGAGGTAGTTCACCAGGCGTTTGTAGTCGCCATCGAGCGGCTTGTTTAAACCTGTGCCCAGCATGGCATCAATAATTATATTACTTTCTTCGGTTGGCAATGTTGCACCTTTCGCAATTTCCAGGAGCGGAATGCCGGTTTCTTTTATCCGGTTAAAGTTGCGGTTAAAGTCGTCAGTAATCTTATCAGTAAAGCGGGCAATTTTAATGTTTAAAGCTTTATATTGATGACCATCAAGCATGCGGGCAATGGCCAGCCCATCGCCACCATTATTGCCCGTGCCGCAATAAACGGATATGGATTGCCGTTTATCCGGGAAATGATTAACAAACCAGCCTACAAAGGCTTTGGATGCGCGTTCCATCAAATCGATAGAGGCGATGGGCTCGTTGGCGATAGTATAGGCGTCGGCTTCGCGAATCTGGGCGGATGTTAACAATGGTAGCATATAAGCTAAAGTTACGATTGTTTGTTTTTGTTTGGAGATAAAAATAGCTGAATTCAGAAACCTGGGAAGTCTTGAAACGGCGAAGCCTTCAACGAGACCATTAAAAACTAATATTTTGAGTTAAACTTCGTAAATTTGGGAAGTACTTTTTATATCATCACTTAATAATTATCTACCTAAAAAAATGAAAAACTCTTTACTCTTTATCCCTTTATTAGTTATTGCTATCACCTTATCAAGCTTTAATAAACTTAACAATACAGGGAAATTAAGTACACCTATTGTACAACCGTTAATTCCTTCGACCGAAGAAATAGGTAACGGATTGAAACAGGCGCTTCAGCAAGGCACTGCAAAAAGTGCCGGTCAGCTTTCGGCGGTTGACGGCTTTTTTGGAAATGCAGCGGTGAAAGTTATTTTTCCGCCCGAGGCCCAGAAAGCAGAGAAGACTTTACGCGGACTTGGCATGGGCAAGTTGTGTGATGATGCTATCCTATCTATGAATCGTGCCGCCGAAGATGCCGCCAAACAGGCTGAACCTATATTTTTAGATGCTATTAAACACATGACGCTGCAGGACGTGACCAATATTTTGCTTGGCAAGCCTGATGCTGCTACTCAATATTTTAAAAACACTACAACAACCCAGTTAACGGTTACTTTTAAGCCAATTGTTAAGGTATGCCTTGATAAAGCAAATGCTACAAAATATTACGGGCAAGTGGCCGGCGAGTACAACAAACTGCCATTTGTAAAGAAAATAAACCCGGATATAAATGCTTACGTAACCCAAAAGGCTATAGATGGTTTATTTTATGAGATTGCTATAGAGGAGTTAAATATCCGCAAAAATATAGGTGACCGCTCAACGCCACTGATGCAAAAGGTGTTTGCTTTTGCTGATAGTAAGAAGTAAAAAAGACTTCGCAAGGACGCGAGGTGAAGTATTCCCTCCCTGCACGTTCTTGTGAGGCACGAAGCAATCCCGAAGTATACAGAGCGGTTAAGCAAGTCTGCACCTTTCAATTCCGCCCTGTGCAGTTGGTGATAGCTTCGTCGTTCCTCCTCGCAAGGGCGTATGGGTGAATTGGACCAAGCGTATCATCGAACGATTTAGTAATTGCCCTCAGAACTTAACCCTTACCGTTACCGATTCTGTTTTGCCTGAGCTGCTGCCAACCCAGACAGTGCCTTGCCGAAGCAGGTCAATGGCTTTTTGGTCTGTGGCGGTACTTACACTTTTTATCACTTTAACGGATGATATTGTTCCGTAACTATCAACGGTAAATGAGAGTTTCACTGTGCCGGCTTTGCCATCGGGCGAAACGGCATTTTGTGTGAGGTATTTCCTGAAAGTGCTCCAGCCTGTTTGTGGATGAGCGTTAACAATTACACCCTCATCGTCAGTATCGGCTTTTCGCGAACCGTAGCCTGTTACCACAACTTCGCTAAGTGAGCTGTTGGCCGGTACCATTGCTATGGTACCCAATGAATCGCGTTTGCTTGCGCTTATTTTAACCGTTTGGTAGCCAATAAAGCCTATTATCAGGTTTGCTTTGGCGGTGCTATCGACATGCAGTTTAAAACGACCTTCTGCATCGGTTTGGGTGCCTATATTAGTTCCGGCTACTGAAACCGATACGCCCGGCAAAGGCTGTTTATCATACTGACTAACAACCCGTCCCAGTAATATATTTTTTGATAAGTTATTGCCATATAAATAGTTACTTCCTGCCGGCGGTGGCGAGCCGGCGGTTTGTACTGTAACCCCTGCAACTTTTCCCTGTAATAATTGTTGCGGATTGGAGGCGTCGCCCTTATAGCCGGGTGTTGAGCCTACAGGAAAATCTTTTTTTAGTTGGGTATCATTGCCGTTTGTTACTTTGGCCGATGCATTATTATTAGCTAATGCCTGCTTTTTATCTTTTTCAGATTCAACACTCATCACAATCATTTCATTTAACGGTGTGGTATCCTGAGCGGTAGTATCTTTACTTGTACCCATTAATGCGGCCAGCGCGTCGGGCTGAGCTTCCTGTACAACGGCGGCAGCTTTATTTTTATGCGTGGTGTGATTGGCTGCTTTTTTTACCGGCTCAGGCAGAACGGAGGCGATTTCATTAGCCTCCGGCTTAATTATTTGCACAGCAGTAGGTGCTGTTTTTGCAGGCGGCTTAACAATTGTTGCTACTTGCGGTGTTGCAGTATGCGGGGTTTTATAAAGCAATATTCCCCCAATAGTAAAAACTATTAATATTGATGCCGCTATTGAAATGATGCGCCAGGGAATAACGCGTGTGGCTTTAACAGCTACGCGTTCCTGTAAGCGGTTTGTAAGTTCGTTAAGATGCTGCTGTTGCACGCCGCCCGTAGTTTCATAACCTTCCATTGCATCCATCAAAAAAGGATCATCCTGCGACCGCTTTTCTAATTGGTGCATAGCTTTTTCATCAAGTTCTCCGTTCAGGTACTTCTGTATTAGCAATATGTCGGTTTCTTTTTTACTCACTTTCTTTTTCCAGGCAAATCTTCAGGTTCCGTTTTCCGTTTTGAATATAGCTTTTTACCTCGTTAAGGGTATAGCCGGTATGTTCGGCAACCTCTTTATAACACTTCTCTTTTAAATAAAACAGGTCAACACTTTGTTTTTGTGCCGATGGTAATTTATCCATGCATTTTTCCAAAGCAATCATGGCCGCCTCGCGGTTGTCATCATCAGGATGCAAAAGCGGGGTAAATTCCATAACATCATCCAAATTAACCAGCTCTAATTTTTTACCCTCGCGCAGCTGCATCAGGCAATAGTTTCGGCTTAACACATATAGCCAACCCCTAAACTGTTTAATATCATGCTGTTTAAGTTTGGTTGCCAACTCTTCAAATATGCCCATAACGGCGTCTTTGGCCTGTTCCTCATCCTTTAGGTATTTTAAACAAACAGCGTAAACCAGCGGTAAAAAATTTTCATATAAACGGGCCAAAATAACCAGGTCGCCGTTTTGGCGGTAGCTATCCAGCAGTTTATCACTTTCTGCGTCAACTGGTTTAATTGGTTTATAAAAAAAATTCATTCCGGGGTGGTAAAAATAATTTTTTTAAATGGCTTATGGAAATATGCTTTTAACTGCATCAAGGCAAACGCATTAAAATAGTTTAAAATTGCGAGTTGTATAAAGGGGGCACCTATGGAGCCCAATACTTTGATGTGATTATTCTATAAACAGGATATTCCTAACGGAATAAAAAATAATTAACAGAACCTGTAATCAGGCTCCGGAGGAGCTGCCTGTTTATAGAAAAAAGATACAAGCAAAACCGGACTCCGTTAGGAGTCTCCTATTTGCACATTGCTTTAAAGCCTTTGTCAACAGAGTTTATTTTAATGCGTTTGCCCTGTTTGCCGCATCCTGAAAAAAACAAACTTTATGAAAAAGCAGAGACGTTAATACAAATCCAAGTGGTGGGCACTTTACATAAGTTGAATAGCTATGGCAGGCTAAAAGGATTTATAATTTTATTTTTCTACTGATATTTTGTGCCGATGGCACATGTCATTAAGTTCATTTGGCCTCACCTAAATCCTCTCCAACCGCGTGCCGCCTTAGCTTTAGCGGTGGCGCAAGGAGAGGACTTTGGCTTCGCCCTTCTTAGAACCCTCTCCTTGGAGAGGGCAGGGTGAGGCAACAATGCCTTATAAAAAAATATAACTCTTTATTCTCCTTAACTTAAGTGTTGTTGCCTCACCTAAATCCTCTCCAAAGGAGAGGACTTTAACTTCGCTCTTCTTTAGGACCCTCTTCTTTAACTTAATGACATTGGCCGATGGCACATTGCTTTGCTAATGCCTTATTTCATTTACAACTTTTTTTACCCCATCATGCGCTATATTTTCCCCATTTAAAAATATGGGATAACAATGTTTAATAAAGTATTTTTTAGCCGCACAGGTTATTCTCCTTTATAACAGCATTTCTTACTTTATTTAAATGCAAAGTGGCTTATGGCATGCAAATTGACTATTATTAAATATCCAGAAACATTAAAATATACTTATTTAATATATTTTAATATTTAAAAGAGGATTATAGCAGCTAATGTTTAACTTTACATTAGTATATATAAGGCTTTTTGGTTTGATATATTATTGGGTTATTAAATACTGATAACCAGTTAGATACCTACAGTTAATATTGTTTTAACTAGAAGTAGGGGTAACCGTCAAACTGTTAGCTTTAAGGTGAAAAATTTAGGGTGATACTTTGGAGTATTGCTTAATTAAAACTTAATTTAAAACAGATTTTATGTGCAAACTGGTAGTAATAGATGATAATCCGACGGATCACTACATTATGCAGCGCTTATTGCATAATAATTACAACTGTGAGCAGGCCACCTATACTTTTGATGGCAGGTTGATTTTAGATTATTTACAGGAAAACAAAGAAACAGGGACGCTTCCGGATGTGATATTGTTAGATCTGGATATGCCGCAGCTAACCGGTTGGGAGTTTTTGGATGAATTGGAAACTTTTAACGCTGATTCTAAAAAAACGGTTCAGGTTCATATCATGAGCTCGTCTATACGGTCGGCAGATGTTTTTCATTCAAAAAAATATGCCTGCGTTAATTCTTTCATGACGAAGCCTTTATCCCGCGAGTTGATAAACAAGGTTTGCGAAGACGCTAACCCCCGTCGTGATAAGTTTTTTAGCTTATCCTGATCCATTCCATTTTAAAATTATTTTTGAGCAATATCAATGAAGGGAGGTTTTCTATAGCCTCCCTATTTATTTTTATGATAATGGCTTTCGCCTAAATACATTATCTCCTTATTTGCCATCTGCATATTATTAACTTATTTTTACCGCCATAATGGCCATCCGTAATAAAATATACTTTGCATCTGATTTTCATTTAGGCACCGGCACCTATGCCAAATACCGCGAGCGCGAAGCCCGCCTGGTGCGCTGGCTTGATTTGATAAAGGACGATGCCGCCGAAGTCTTTTTAATGGGCGATGTGTTTGACTTTTGGTTTGAATATAAAACGGTAGTGCCCAAGGGCTACATTCGTTTTTTGGGTAAACTGGCCGAAATGGCCGATGCCGGTATTAAGCTTTATTTTTTTAAGGGCAACCACGATATGTGGATGTTTGATTATTTTGAAAAGGAGCTTGGCGCTACCATTATCAGCAATGAACTGGAGATTGAACGCGGCGGTAAAAAGTTTTACCTGCACCATGGCGATGGCCTTGGCCCCGGCGATGCTTTTTATAAGATATTGAAGAAGTTTTTTAGAAGTAAGTTTTGCCAATGGTTATTTGCCCGTATTCATCCAAATTTTGGGGTGGGGTTGGCTAACTATTGGTCATCAAACAGCAGGATAGCTAACGAGAAAAAAGAAGAGCCGAAACCCGGCGAGCAGGAGTGGCTGGTAGTTTACTGTCGTGAATTGCTGCAAACTCACTTTTATGATTACCTGGTATTTGGCCACCGCCACATGCCGCTTGACATCAGCTTAAATGATAAAAGCCGCTACGTTAACCTTGGCGAGTGGGTGATATGCAATACCTACGCTGTTTTTGACGGCGAGAATATGGAGTTGCGGTATTTTGAGAAGGGGTAGTTTTAGAGTGTTTTAAATAGCGATGGGTTTCAAACCTTGTGGGTTCGAAAGATATAAAAAGAGCTTTTGTCATTCTGAACAGCGTGAAGAATCTTCTGCAACCTGCAATAAGCGTGTTTTTTCGAAGCAGAAGTTCCTTTGCTATCGCTAACCATTACAAGTTATAGTGAATGTGTGTTTGAATAAATAAATTAAGGAATTACCCCTTAGGGTAAAAGGTCGGTAGAAAGAAAGCCCAAAATAACAGCGTGCCATCGGTACGCTACTTGC
>OLKV01000109.1_pt1 | contig 52661 bp, 49 predicted proteins | sample 1604391 | NCBI WGS metagenome assembly OLKV01 (sample SAMEA104055711, study PRJEB20765) | soil metagenome | isolation source: soil | reverse complement strand
AGAGCGAAAGACGAGATTCGAACTCGCGACCCCGACCTTGGCAAGGTCGTGCTCTACCAACTGAGCTACTTTCGCATTTTTCCGCTTTTTGCTTTCTCTCTATGTCCTTTTCGCTTGCGGAGTGCAAATATAGACAGAAAAGAATGTTTTGCAAGGAATAATTTCATTTTTTTTCAAATAGTCCATAAGTCACTGGCTTTCAAAACGTCCGAAATCAGGTCATTTTCATATCCGCGCCCTAAAGCGTATTGCTGCAATTTATATTTGCGTTTGTATGGATCTTTTTCAATCACTAATGCCGCTTTTTTGCGTAAAATTGATTGCAGCGACTGTAAATAGTCGTCATAGCTTATCATTTGCAGTGCTTTTTTTATCAAAACATCAGGCACCCGCTTAAATTTTAGTCCTTGTTTTATCTTTATCTTCCCCCACCCTTTTTGTTTAAACTTGCCGGTTGCATAAGCCTTGGCAAAACGTTCTTCATTTAAAAAATTCTCCCCAATCAGCCTGCTGATGATATTTTCAACCGCGTTGCTATGTAAACCCCACTCATATAATTTATTTCGTACTTCCTGTTGCGAGCGTTCCTGGTAAGCGCAATAATGCTCTGCTTTGGCGCTGGCTTCTGCCTCGGTAAATATTTTAGTTGTTTTAGGTTGATCCATTAAAACCAAAATTCGTTAAAAATTCTTCTATGTACAGAAATATAAGCAAATTCGTACCATGCCGAGCAATCAATACCCAATAACACAAATTCAGCAAATCATCAACGCCCGTGGACTAATCGTACATGACTATACCATCAGCACATTATTAACCGACAGTCGCCGCATCAGTAACCCGCCCGAAGGCTTGTTTTTCGCCCTCAGCGGCAGGCGCAACGGTCATGAGTTTATTGCCGAAGCTTATGCCGCCGGTGTGCGCAACTTTGTGGTAAAACAAGGTCCCGAAATAAACCTGCCCGAAGCTAATTTTTTAATTGTGGATGATGTACTGGCTGCCCTGCAAAATTTAGCGGCGCATCACCGTAGTAGTTTTGATCTCGAGGTAATTGGCATTACCGGCAGTAATGGCAAAACCATTGTAAAAGAATGGTTGTACCAATTGTTATGCCTCGATAAAAACATTGTACGCAACCCCAAAAGCTATAACTCGCAAATTGGCGTACCGCTTTCTGTTTGGCAGATCAATGAGAAAAACGACCTCGGCATTTTTGAAGCCGGGATCTCTACCGTAAAAGAAATGAACCGGCTGGAGGCCATTATACAACCTACCATAGGCGTATTAACACATATTGGCCCCGCCCACGAAGAAGGCTTTGAAAACCGGCAGCAAAAAGTACTGGAGAAATTGCAGCTATTTAAAAACTGCCGCCTGCTGATTTACAATTACGACCAACTGATTGACTTTAAAGACAGCATAAAAACCAAAAACAGTTTTACCTGGAGCACAAAATTTAAACAGGCCGATCTGTATGTGTTCAGCGAAACGGTGATAAAAAAGAACTTTTATTTAAGGGCGAAGTACAAAGGCCGCGAAATTGAATGTCTTATCCCCTTTCTGGACGAAGCATCTGTTGAAAATGCTATTGTCTGCTGGGCCACCATGCTGGCGATGGACTACAGCGCCGTTGAAGCTGATAAGCGCATTGAACACCTTAATGCCGTAAGCATGCGCCTCGAGCTTAAAACCGGCATTAACGATTGTTCGGTGATCGACGATTCCTACAACTCAGACATACAATCCTTAGAGATTGCTCTGAATTTTTTAAATCAGCAAAATCAACACCCTAAAAAGACGCTGATTCTGTCAGATATATTTCAGTCGGGTTTACAGCCTGACGTTTTGTATAAACAGGTTGCCGATATGATCAGCATAAAAAAGATCGACAGGTTTATTGGCATTGGCGAGGCGCTGGTAAAACACCAGGATTACTTTGATACAGCCGAAAAGCATTTTTTCAAGGATACTTCGGACATGTTACAGCACATTCGCGGCTTAAATTTTAAAGAGGAAACTATCCTGATTAAAGGCTCCCGCAGTTTTGAGTTTGAAAGGATTAGTCGCGCGTTGGTGCAAAAGGCGCACGAAACGATAATGGAGATCAACCTGAACGCTTTGCTAAGTAACCTGAACTTTTATCGCCATAAATTAAAGCCGGGTGTAAAAGTGATGGCAATGGTTAAAGCATTTTCGTATGGTAGCGGCACTTTTGAGGTGGCTAATATGCTGCAATACAACAAGGTTGATTACCTTGCTGTTGCCTATATTGACGAAGGCGTTGCCCTGCGCGAAACCGGGATTACCTTGCCCATAATGATCCTTAACCCGGAGGCTTCGGCCTTTGACAAGCTAACCGAATTTAAACTTGAACCGGTAATTTATAGCTTCGGTTTGTTTGATGATTATATCAAATACGCTCAGGACAAGAATGTATTGAACTACCCCGTTCATTTTAAAATTGATACGGGCATGCACCGCCTTGGTTTTGAAAATTTTGAGATAGAAACTTTGTGCGACTTGTTGGAAAAAAACCCATACGTGCATGTTCAGTCGATATTCTCGCACCTGGCCGCCAGCGAAGCCAAGGAGCACGACGACTTTACACACAAACAGATCAAGAATTTTGAAAAAGCCTTTAAGCAGATTGAAAAAGTTTTGGGCTATAAGGTAATTAAGCACCTTTGTAATACATCGGGCATTGTGCGGTGGCCGCAGGCACATTATGATATGGTGCGGCTTGGCATCGGCTTATATGGCATTGATTCGGCAACGGATGCATCTGATGCCGGCCTACAGCCAATAGCAAGTTTAAAAACCAGCGTATCGCAGGTTAAAAAAGTAGCCGCCCGCGAAACCATCAGTTATAGTCGCAGTGGTAGCCTGGCAAAAGACGGCAAAATAGCAACGGTACGTATAGGCTACGCCGATGGTTATTTGCGTGCTTTTGGCAACGGCGTTGGCAAAATGCTCGTAAAAGGTAAACTGGCGCCCACAGTAGGTAATATAACCATGGATATGTGCATGATTGATGTTACCGGAATTGAGGTGCGGGAAGGTGACGAAGTAATTATTTTTAATGAACAACTGCGTATTGAAGAGCTTGCAACTCAAATTGGCACCATACCTTACGAAATACTAACAAATGTTTCGCAAAGGGTAAAAAGGGTGTACTTTTATGAGTAATGTACTTCAAACTAAGCGTAATAGATTTTCATAAAAACACAATTTTAAAGTCATTGATATTATGCATCAGAAATTGGAATAAAATATCATATAATCAAATCTTTTAGCGAAATATTACTCCGCCCAGTCACAAAAAAAGCTATACTCTAAAAATGTGGGTGTGGTGATATTTAACAATTTCTATAATTTAGTGTTAAAAATCTTTAGTTCATTTTAACCATAATGTATATTGCAACAACTGCGGACGCTATGGTAGATATAATAAAATTAGTTCTTATTGTTGCCAGTTCTTCCACCCTTATAGCTTTTCTATTCAAAAACTGGATGTTAAAACAGATGGAGCATCAGTTCAATAGGAAAATCGAAGACTATAAAGCGGAATTGGGAAAAGGGAATATAGGTTATCAAATTGAAAAAACAGAATTTGCCAAACGGAAGTTTGAGCAGGTCAGTACATTATACGTAAAACTTCTTGACCGAAAAAAAAGAGCGGAAGATAACTATGAACTGATAGGTGCACAAAATATGCTTGACATTCGCAGGGCATTCGATAATCAGATGGAACAAGACAGATTATTGCAGAACGATATTGCAATGGCAGGTTTATATTGATGAACCTGCAATTAAAGAGATAACCAGCTTTATGACCTTGTGCTATATGATGCTGACACGTGTAGTTAGTATCGGCGAAGACCGATTGTCAAAAATCCCATCTCAGCAACCCTATATGATTTATAAGGTTGATACCAGTGAAAATTTCGACTATGGGAAAGTGACGGATAGTCTTAATGAGTTAAACAAACACATGAAAAAGTCTTTCAATGAAATTACTGTTTTATTAAGGGAGTATTTGTTAGTAAAATAGCCCCCTAAATTAGCGTGTTCTCTTTTAAAAATCGTCTGTCATTAATTATTCGAAGATTTTTCATGTTCTTTTTTTCTTAACTCTGCTTCAACTTTGTATTCCTCTTCTCTTAATTTAGCTTGAATTTTGTAATACTTTTCCGGATTTGTAATCTTTAATAAATCCACTTCGTTAACCCCGATTTTTTCGGCTATCCTAAGCAATATCAGGCGTTGGTCGTCCAACGTATTGACTATACTTTTAATAGAAAAAATCCATCTTGTAATAAAAACTCCTGCGATGAAAAATGCAGCAGCTATAGCAATAGTAGTAATGTCCATTTTATCGTATTTAAGAGGTAAAAAAAGATAGGCACAACCGTGTCCGGCTATAATAAAGCGGCAATATATCAACTTTATTGTTAATAAACAGCAGTTGTTTTAACCCTATTTTTGAGATCTATTTTAGTTAGTTTAGACAATTAAAATACGATACCCAAATGACCTATAATACTATTCCTATCCCGCAATTTTCTTTTACTGATGTCCCGGAAAGTGAAGCTGAAAAAATTGCTAACACCTATTTTAAATATACCTACAGTATGGGTTACAACATAGAGGCGGCAAAGGATGATATTCGCCATAAAGTTCAAATACAGCACAGCAATGATAGGATTGTAATTTTATCATACTTAATTAATAAGCTTACCGAGCGCATAGTATCACTACCAGTACCACAATCTGACACGGAAAGGAGCATAAGGCAGCGTGATACAATTCCTACCTATAAAGCTTTACTGCACTTTCTTTATATGCTAATCAAAGACGAAAACATCAAAATACCTAACGACCTATTTGACGAAGAATCATACCAGACCAGTCAAAAACTTCTCTTGGCTATTCATGAATCACTCGAACAACTCAAAACTGATAATCCCGATAAAGCGGAAGCAGTAACAACCGTTCAAAATGAAATTAAGAAAAGCAGTAAATTTTGGGGGCTTGGAAAGGAAGATTGGATGAAAATGTTGATTGGGCAGTTGGTTGCCGCATTTATAAAAGAGGGTATTGTTCCATTTTTACCATCTATTCTTTCCCTGATACAAAGCTTTTTTGTAAAATTACTTAACGGCTAAAAGGGACAAAACAGCGACTAAAAGGGACAAATTGATAAATTATCAAAATAAAAAAGTGCCAAATTACGCTAAAAACACCATTTTTATTTCATTTTCATATCAATTTAAAAGAGTGTACTTTTATGAATAGAATTTAATGCTTTATGAAAAAGATAGTCGGAGCCTTATTAAATTATTTTGTGAAGGGGCTTTTGGTAGTTGTACCACTTGGAGCCGCCTTCTTTTTAATTTTCTGGGCCGTGAGAACCGTAGATAATGCACTTAATTTAAGTGGTATTTTATGGTCAGATTCCGCAGGAAAACCGGTTTATATACCCGGCCTGGGTATTTTAAATGTGATGGTTGTGATTTTTATAGCCGGAATATTAATAACCAATGTTGTTACCGAGCCCATAAAACGCTGGTTTAACCGTTGGCTTAATCACTTGCCGCTATTAAAATTTTTGTACTCATCCATAAAAGATCTTACCGAGGCCTTTGTTGGCGAGGAAAAGAAATTTAACGAACCAGTATTAGTCGAAGTGAATGAATTTGGATTAAAAAAAGTTGGTTTTCTGGTTCAAAAAGACCTTTCATCTTTAAATTTACCCGGAGAAGTTGCCGTATATTTCCCTTACTCCTATTCTTTTGCGGGACAAGTAGTTATTATATCATCCGATAAGGTAAAACCAATTGATAAAAGCGCTGCTGATATGATGAAGTTTGTGATTTCAGGAGGCGTGAGCGGGTTGAATTAGCTAAACCTCAAAATGCTTTGATGCCTCATCCCAACCCTTCTCCAAAGGAGAAGGGCTATAAATAAAATATTTAATATGAAGTCAAAGTCCTCTCCTTTGGAGAGGATTTAGGTGAGGCACTAAACCCTTTTGAAACTCCTCACAGCCAAAAATACACTTATTAACATTAAAAGTGCTCCAAGCAAATACGGCGCCCCCGGAAAATAGTACGAGGTGTTTTTTTGCGTAAAGTAAAAGAACACATAGCTAAACAGCAATGGCCCTATAATAACACTAATACTGTTTAATATGGTAATGGCTCCTTGTAGTTCGCCTTGCTCGTTTTTTGCAACTTTGGCAGTGGCAAATCCTTGTAAGGCCGGCCCGGAAATACCACCAAGGCAATAAGGGATCATAAAAAGGTACATCATCCATCCTTGGCTCACAAAAGCAATCAGCGTTAAGCCAATGGCATAAAATATTAAGCCGGCTACTATATTTTTTGCCTGGCCAAATTTGGGTATCGTATACCTTATTAATCCGCCCTGTATGGCAACCAGTATCACCCCTATAAATATGCCAAGCGTGCCAACACTGCTGAGTGTCCAGTTGAATTTTTCGTATAAAAAGAAAGATAACAGGTACTCTACCGCCTTTTGGCCTATGTAAACAAGGGATATGGCCACTAATAAAACCGCAAGCGCTTTTTGCTTTACATAGATCCGCCACAAGGCTAAAAGCGGATTGGCACGTTTCCACTCAAACCGTCGACGGTTTTTAAGTGCGAGCGACTCTGGCAGCACAAACAAACCGTAAAGCCCATTAGCAAAGGCAAAACCAGCGGCCGCCATAAAAGGTATTTTTATGTTGACAGCACCCAGATATGCTCCCAAAGCTATGCCTATAATAAACCCAAATCCTGATGCCGCGCCCACCAAACCAAAATTGGCTGCCCTCTTATTACCTGTGCTGATGTCCGCTATGTAAGCCGTCGCAGTTGAAGTACTTGCTCCGCAAATGCCGGCTATGGTGCGGCCCACAAAAAGCCACCCAATGGTAGGTGCAAACGCCATTACCATATAATCAATACCAAAACCAAACAGCGAGATCAATAATATAGGCCGGCGGCCATATCTATCGCTTAGGTTCCCTAATATGGTAGCAAACAATAGTTGCATACTGGCATAAACCGTGGTAAGCAAGCCATTATAACGTGACGCAGTACTAATGTCAATATGCCCCAGCGTTTGAAGCAATTTGGGCAATACCGGAATAATGATTCCCAAACCCAGCACATCAATAAAAATGGTTATAAAAATAAAACCAAGCGCTGCTGAATGTTTGGGTTTTGCCATATATGGTCTTAATGCCGTTTTAATTAAAATGTTTTAGCTGAATTGCTTCAATTGCGGTTTAGCTTTAAAAATTCGGTTTCAAAACATATTTTTCATAGAATCTAAAAATATGCTCGGCGGCTTCTTCGGCGGTATCAACCAGGCGGTACAGGTTGAGATCATCAGGATGGATGTTGTGCTCCTGTCCCAGCATTTTTTCTTCTACCCAGTTAAATAGTCCTTTCCAATAATCAAGCCCAACAAATACAATGGGGAAACGGGCAATTTTACCGGTTTGGATCAGGGTTATCGCCTCAAACGATTCATCCATCGTGCCGAAACCGCCGGGCAGAATGATAAACCCTTGTGAGTACTTCATAAACATCACCTTACGGATAAAAAAGTAATCAAACTCCAGGATCTTGTCCCTATCGATATACTTGTTGTGGAATTGCTCAAAAGGCAGCTCAATATTTAGTCCTACCGATTTACCTCCGGCTTCATAAGCACCTTTGTTAGCCGCCTCCATAATACCAGGTCCTCCGCCCGATATTACGCCATATCCCCGCTCTGTTAACAAACGCGCGGCGTCTTCAGCTAATTTATAATATCTGTTATCGTTATGCGTACGGGCCGATCCGAATATGGATACACAAGGACCAATTTTTGCCAATTTTTCAAAGCCGTCAACAAATTCGGCCATAATTTTAAAGATCTGCCACGAATCAGTAACCTTTATTTCCTGCCAGTTTTTGTTCTCAAACGCCTGTCTTATTTTTTCTTCTCCTGTCATGTACTCTTGTTTAGTCCGGTAACCCGGATTAGTAAATCATTCTAATATTACAATATAAGGGCTAATTAAGTTTTACAACTAAATTTGCCCCACATTTAAACTTTTCTTCTTCGATGTGATCAGTAAGCCGCCAAATGTAATCAAGCCGTTAATAATGATCAATTCGTTATCAAAAACATAACCGCCCATTAATTGCGCCGAATGCGTGCTTAAGTAATAGCAAATGGCCGGTGATATTAAACATATAAAAGGCACCAGCTTATCATTAACCTGTCTGTTGCTCATAAATAAACCGAAAGCGTAAAGGCCAAGTAAAGGCCCATAGGTATATGATGCTACTTTAAATATAGCGCTCACCACCGCCCCATCATTAATGGCATTAAATATAATAATGGTTAAAAACATACAGCCCGAAAAGGCAATATGTACCCAATGACGGGTGCTCACCATTTTTTTACTGTTTATATCCTTCTTTTTATCAAACCCTAAAAAGTCAACACAAAAAGATGTAGTAAGAGCCGTTAGAGCCGAATCTGTTGTGGCGAAAGTTGCGGCCGTTAAACCAAGCATAAATACCATTGCAGGTACAATTCCTAAATACTTTAGGGCGATGGTTGGATACAAATAATCCGTTTTTTCAACCTTTATGCCGTATCGGGTGGCATACATATAAAGTAAGGCACCAACGCTTAAAAAGAAGATATTAATTACCACAAAAACTGCGGTAAAGCTAAACATGTTCTTTTTCGCTTCGCGGATGTTTTTAAGACTCAGGTTTTTTTGCATCAGGTCCTGGTCAAGTCCTGTCATAGCAACCGTAATAAATAAGCCACCTAAAAATGCTTTGGCAAAATGGAACTTGCTGCTTAAAAAGTCATTAAAAAAGAAAATCTTGGAATAACTGCTGTTCTTTATGGCGTCGGCAGCTTCAAAAACATTAAAATTGAGGCTTCGACAAATAAAGTAGATCGATAAAAACACCGATGACACCAAAAAGAAAGTTTGCAGACTATCCGTGATGATAATAGTTTTTAAACCACCTTTAAAGGTATACGACCATATCAGCACCAAACAAATTAGCCCCGTTATTGCGAAGGGGATATGGTAGCTGTCAAAAATAAATTTCTGCAATACAATAACCACCAGATAAAGCCTGAAAGAAGAACCAATTATACGGCTGATCAGAAAAATACCTGCCGCCGTTTTGTAGCTCCATACACCTAATGCCCCTTCAATATAGCTATAAATAGATGTTAATTTAAACCTGTAATAAAGCGGCAGCAAAACCAAAGCAACAACAATAAAGCCTGCCGCGTTGCCTAAAACAAACTGAAAATATTCAAACTGATCGCCGGTTGCTGCGCCAACTTTGCCGGGAACTGATATAAAAGTTACTCCGCTTAGTGCAGTACCGATCATCCCGAATGCTACCAGGTACCATTTGGAATTACGGTTAGCCACAAAAAAAGTATCGTTATCTGCCGATTTACGCGATGTAAGCCAGGATATAACCAGCAATACCAAAAAGTAACCAATAATAAATGAAAGTAATATTCCGGGCGACATGCTGCTATTTGTTTTCCTGCTGTTAAATTAAGGAAGATGATTATTAAAATTCGTTTTTACAATTATATTTATTTAATGGAAGAAAAATGTAACTATTTATTTGTTTACGGCACATTGCTGGCCCATGGAAACGAATTTGCTGCTTATCTTAAACAGCATTGCTATTTTTATAGTACGGGAAAATTTAAAGGAAGGTTATATGATATAGGTGAATATCCCGGTGCTATATCGGCCGATACTGATCAGTTTGTACACGGAAGTATTTTTGTAATAAATGATTTAGATGAGGTTTTCACAAAATTAGACGATTATGAAGGTTTTGGATACGATCAACCTCAGCCTAATGAATTTGTAAGAGAATTGATTAACATTGAAACCAATCAAGAAAAGTTAAAATGCTGGGTTTATCTGTACAACTTGCCAACAAAAGGGCTCTGGCAAATTGATTCGGGTGATTATTCGCAGTACATGAAATTTAAGTTTTAATACAAAAAATCCCCTGGCTTTTTACAACCAGGGGACCATCTATTTAGTTTAGTTAGGAAATTACAATTTTGCTGATTTAACAGTTTTGATAATTACAGCAGCTACTTTGTATGGATCGGCAGCTGAATTTGGGCGACGATCTTCAAGGTAACCTTTCCAGCCTTTTTGTACAGTAAACAAAGGAATACGGATAGAAGCACCGCGGTCAGAAACACCATAGCTATAATCGTGGATTGAAGCAGTTTCGTGTTTACCTGTTAAACGCTGATCGTTATAAGCACCATAAACAGCTATACACTCAGCAACAGCCGGACGGAAAGCTTCGCAAATTTTATCATAAATATCTTTGCTACCGCAAGTTCTTAAAGTGGTGTTTGAGAAGTTAGCGTGCATACCAGAACCATTCCAATCTAACTGACCTAATGGTTTGCAATGCCAGTTGATAGCAACACCATGCGCTTCACCAATTCTTTCTAATAAATAACGGGCAACCCAAATTTGATCACCAGCTTCTTTAGCGCCTTTAGCGAAGATCTGGAATTCCCATTGTCCGGCGGCAACTTCAGCGTTGATACCTTCAACATTTAAACCAGCTTCTAAACAAACGTCTAAGTGCTCTTCAACAATATCTCTTCCAAAAGCATTTTTAGCGCCTACTGAACAGTAGTACGGGCCTTGCGGAGCCGGGTAACCACCTGCCGGGAAACCAAGCGGTTTATCGGTTTCTGGATCCCATAAAAAATATTCTTGCTCAAAGCCAAACCAAAAATCATTATCATCATCCTGGATAGTAGCACGTCCGTTTGATTCGTGTGGTACGCCAGTTGAATCAAGCACTTCGCACATTACCAGGTAAGCATCCTGTCTTCCCGGATCTTTACAGATAAATACAGGTTTTAATACGCAATCAGACGAACCGCCTGGTGCCTGCTCGGTTGAAGAACCGTCAAAGCTCCAATTCGGGCAATCTTCTAATTTGCCGCTGAAATCTGATTCAATTTTTGTTTTGCTGCGCAGGCTTTGTGTGGGTTTGTAACCATCAAGCCAAATGTACTCGAGTTTAGTTGCCATTGTTTAATGAATTTATAATATTGGGTTCAAATCGTATTTTTTCGTATTGTTATATACAAATATCGAGGCGAATTTAATTTATTTTTATAAATTTTATCATAAAATGTTAAAAAAATTAGAATTATTTTTAAAAACACCTCTTTATGCTGTCAAATTGAATAAAAAGGCAGGAGAACTTGTTATAGTATAACTAATGCTTAAAAATTAATCCAAAAAAGCAAAAGCCTTTTAAGTTAACAAATGAGTTTTACAGGTTTTTATTGCCAATAATTGAAATTAATTATGAAGAATTAAGAATTGGAAGAGTAATAAAGTGAATATCCCTCAAATAAATGGGGCAATATTATAAAACAAGAGAATATCTATGCAGTCAACATATAAGTTCGAAATTGAAATTCCGAATTCCGAAATTCCTCCCCTCCCTACATATTGCACATTTTTTACACATAAAAAAATATAATTATCTATCTTCGGCCAATTTAATTGTCCATCTGCTAATCAAAATTTATTATGAAGATAACTGTTGTTGGTGCCGGAGCTGTAGGAGCTACCTGTGCGGATAATATCGCCAGGAAAGAACTGGCTGAAGAACTTATTTTATTAGACATCCGCGAAGGTTTTGCTGAAGGCAAAGCTATCGATATGATGCAAACGTCGGCCCTGTTAGGCTTTGATACCAAGATTAAAGGTGTTACCAATGATTACGCCGCTACGGCAGATTCTGAAGTGGTAGTGATCACATCAGGCTTACCGCGTAAACCGGGAATGACCCGCGAGGAACTGATAGGCACAAACGCTAATATTGTAAAAAGCGTTACCGAAAACATTTTAAAATATTCGCCAAACACCATCATCATTGTGGTTTCAAACCCAATGGATACTATGAACTATCTTACGCTTAAAACTTCGGGCCTGCCTAAAAACAGGATCTTAGGTATGGGCGGTGCATTGGATTCATCAAGGTTTAAATACTACCTGAGCCAGGAATTAGGCTGCTCACCTGCCGATTTAAATGCGGTAGTTATTGGCGGTCACGGTGATACTACAATGATCCCTTTGATTAACCACGCTACATGGAACAGCATCCCTGTTACCCAACTGTTAAGCAAAGAGCAGCAGGATAAAATAGTTGCAGCAACAATGGTTGGTGGCGCTACTTTAACTAAACTGATTGGTACATCTGCATGGTATGCACCGGGTGCAGGTACTGCCGCTATGGTTGAAAGCATTGTACGCGATGAGAAAAAACTAATCTCTTGCGGTGTTGCGCTTGATGGCGAATACGGACAAAAAGATATTTCGCTTGTTGTTCCGGTTATCCTTGGAAAAGGCGGTTTTGAAAAAATCCTTGATTTTAAATTAAGCGATGCTGAACAAGCTGAGTTTAACAAAAGCGCTGATGCTGTTAGAAATATGAACCAGGTTTTGTTTGATACTGGTGTGATATAACAATAATCAAGCTTTAAATAAGAAAGGGCTTTCATTTGTTGGTGAAAGCCCTTTTTTGCGCAATATCTATTGATTTAAAGCAAACGAAATAGGTATACTATATGCTGTTCTTACAATTTGTCCATTTAAAATACCGGGAGCCCAATTTGGTGACAATTTAACAACGCGTACTGCTTCTTCACTGCATCCGTCGCCAACGCCCCTTGCTACGCCAACATGTGTTAAACTTCCATCCATTTCAACAACAAAACTAATAATTACACGCCCTTGAGTATTATTCGCCCTTGCAGCCACAGGATAATGAATATGAGTGCCCAGAAATTTACCAAAGCTTTCCAAACCTCCCGGAAATTCCGGCACGCGATCTACCGAAGAATAAATCCTATTGGTAATTGATGTATCAGAATCCTTTACAGAAACCCAATTTCCGCTTTTATAAATGCTCAACGTAACGGTACCGTCGAAAGGCCCTTTATCCCATTTCATTTCTACAGCTTCAGGAAACACCTCATTTTTTTCAACATCAACATTTTTTTTTGTTTTTGGCGACTGATTATCAATGGTAAATCCAATTGGCATACTATACGCCACTCTAACAGGTTTACCATCTACCATACCGGGACTCCATCTGGGCGATAACTTGACAACACGCATCGCTTCTTCATCGCACCCGTCACCAATATCCCTTGCTGCACTTACGTAATTTAAACTTCCGTCTTTTTCAACAACAAAACTAACAATTACGCGCCCTTGAGTATTATGGGCCCTTGCAGCGTCCGGATAACGGAGATGAGTACCTAAAAATTTACCAAGGCTTTCCATACCTCCTGTAAATCCTGGTAACTTACTTGTCTCAGAATGTGTTTTATTGTTGAATGCCATATCAGAATCTTTTGCCATAACCAAAATGCCGTTTTTATAAACCCTTAGCATAACTATACTATCACCGAGATCTCCGCGCCATTCTCCTTTCGCAATGCCTAAGTTTACTTCCCCTTCTATATAACGACCGGCAAAATCAATTCCGTCTATTGTTTCATCCAAAAATTCGATCCATTTTCCATTACCATTTTCTGCCAGCACATTCCCTGTAGAGTCTCTACATTCATTTAATTGAAATTGGGTGCCCCGAGTACCGGGGGCAACGATATTTTTAATATCATAAAGTTTACCATTCGGATAATACTCAACAACATCTCCCACAAGCAGACCATCGTCATAGTTTTTAATATTCATTTTATGCCCGTTTATAAAATATGAGATTGCGGGACCCTGAAATTTAAAGCTTTGGCTGTTAACTTTTCCAAGCAATTTGATCTTACCATTTTTATAATACTCTCTTATAACAGATAAGTTTTTATCAGCGCTTGTATCCGGAGGCAGAATCACAGCAAAATATTCAGCGCTGTCTTTTGATGAAACTATTTTGTTTGACTTATTTAAATAATAAACGATTGTATCCTTTTTCTGCGCAAAAGCCATCGACAGAAAAAAACACAATAGCGCAGTAGTTAGAGTTTTAAGCATAAATTAAGTTATATAAATAAATCAGTTGTTGTTTTTACCCAACGAAAACGAAATAGGGATGTTAAGCATAACCCTTACGGGTTTTCCATCCTGTACGCCCGGGTCCCATGCCGGCGAAAGTTTTAGTACACGTATAGCTTCTTCGTCGCAGCCGCTTCCAATTCCTTTTGTAACTTTTACTCTGCTGATGGAACCATCTTTTTCAACGATAAAAGATACCGTTACATTTCCTTTTACGCCATTTTTGCGCGCAACTGCCGGATAACGGATATTATTGGCAATGAACTTACCAAAACCTTCTGGGCCGCCTGGAAATTCAGGTGCTTTTTCAACATATAAATACACTTTGCTACCCGATTTATATTTATCGGCAACACTAACAATTTTACCTTTTCTATACTCACTGATGGTTTCAACAGTATCTGACTTTCTTGATCGCCAGTCTCCTTCTTCTATTCCATTAACTACCGGACCTTCTTCTACTATCTTAGTCAAATCGCCGTTTAACCGTAACCATTCTCCGTTTCCATTTGTGGCCAATACTTTGCCATCGGGGTCGCTGCAATCTATCAATAATGGCTTTGCATCGTCCTTCGCTGATTTGGGATATCGCTGCCTGTTGTAAAACATCCCGTTAGGATAATATTCTGTAAAATCGCCGGTTAGTTCACCGTTATTATAATTGGTCACGCGCATTTTATGACCGTTCGGAAAAAAGATAGTCACCGCACCCTGGAACTTTAAATTTAAATTATTAGTCTTTGAATAGGCCAGCATTTTTAGCATCCCGTTTTTATGGTAGCCCTTTACAATAAATAAATTTTTGTCAACGGTCGAATCGGGTGGAAAGATAGCCATGTAATATGCAGCACTGTCTTTAACTACCGAATGGCCCTTTTTATCCAGGTAATAAACCACACTATCTTTTTTTTGTGCAAACGCCCCACATAAGAGCACGCATAAAATCAACGTAATTACAGGTTTAAGCATATTTTAAAATAGTGCTACAATATAGCATATCTTCAATTATTTATAAAGCTTTAATATTTCATATACAATGGTTATTTCCTTGTATTTAGCAGGTTTTAATTATTATATTTAAATCGGCAATCAAATTATTATCACTATAACCACCAGTAATCCAAACATTTTCACCGAAAATTTATTTACCAATAACTGAATAATCAAATAATATTATTTGGCACCTATCTACTTATGTTTTTAAAAAGAAAAATAGTACTGTTGCTCATGTTGCTGATGGGCAGCCACCGTTTGTTTGCTCAGGATAGTACATTAATTGGAAAAACCATTAACTGGGATCTGGTAAAATGTATCGACTATGCCAAGAAGAACAATATTCAGATCAATACCCTGAGGCTCTCGCAGCAAACCAGTCAGCAGCAATATTTATTGGCTAAGGCGGCGCGCTTGCCAAATCTGTCAGGATCAGCTTCACAAAACTTTGAGCATGCAAAAACCAATAACGTCTACAGCAATAACAGCTTTACCACCGGCACGGGCTCGGGCATAACAGCCTCGGGACAATACAGCATCAATTCGGCAGTTACGCTATATAATGGCGGCCTTATCAATAATACCATCCAACAGGCAAATCTTTCGGTACAATCGTCCAATTTAAATATCGTCGAGCAGGAGAATGACGTCACCCTGCAAATAACACAGGCTTATCTCGCTATTTTATTAGATAAAGAGAACATTGTTTATGATTCCGACCTGGTAAAAACATCGCAAGCACAGGTAAAGTTGGAACAGCAACGGTACGATGTAGGCAGTGTTGCCCGTTATGCACTTATACAATTGCAGGCGCAGCAATCAACCGATCAGTATACATTGGTTACCGCAAAAAATACCGAACGGGGCGATCTGCTTACCTTAAAACAGTTATTGCTTTTGCCAAGCGATGTTAATTTTGACATTATAAAGCCAGATACCATTGCACCTATTGACAGCGTCACCGCATTTCACGCGGTTGAAAAAATAGCCTTAGATACACGACCCGAAGTGAAAAATGGAGAGTTGGGCGTAAAAATAGCCCAATACAGTGTTGATATAGCGCGCTCTGGTTACAAGCCAACGCTGGCTGCCGGGGCTTCGCTAAATTCAGGATATGTGAGCAGCCAGGGAAGTTTCCCAAATCAAATCAATAATAACTTTAACCAGCAACTGGGCTTTACCCTTAATGTACCCATTTTTACCAAAAGAGTGGTTAAAACCCAGGTTGAGGATGCCAAAATACAGGTTGATCAGGCACAGCTCAACTTAAAAAACACACAGATCACGCTTTCGCAAACCGTTGAGCGGGCATTTATAAATGTTGAAAATGCTAAAAGCCAATATGCCGCCGCACTCGAAGAATATAACTATAACAAAGAAAGCTACCGTATTGCCAATGAACAGTTAAAAGTTGGTGTCGCTAATACAGTTGACTTCCTATTGCAAAAAAACCTGTTTATACAAGCGCAGCAAGCCTTTATACAGGCAAAATACAATGAATTACTAACCCTCAAGATATATGACTTTTACAGGGGCATACCCATTAAACTATAATTAACGGTTATCATGAAAGCTAACTTAAAAAAAATATTAATTATCGCAGCAATATTGATAGCCCTATTGCTCATCTGGTTTTTGTTTATCCGCAAAAAAGAAGCTCCGGTTACAGTAGTGGCTGAGAAGCCAACCACGGGCTATATAGCACAAAGCGTAACAGCTACAGGCAAAATTGAACCGGTGGATACCGTTACCGTTGGTACGCAGATCTCGGGAATTATACAATACCTGTACGTCGATTTTAATTCGAAGGTAAAGAAGGGCGAGTTGCTGGCTACGCTTGATAAATCACTATTGCAGGCTACGCTCGATCAGGTTAAAGGTAACTTACAAAATGCCCAAAGCCAGTTGGTGTTCGCAAAAAACAACTTTAACAGGCAGCAATTGCTTTTTAAAACTGATGCTATCAGCAAAGCTGATTATGACAGCGCTGTAAATACGCTTGATGAAGCAAAGGCTGGTGTTTTGAGTGCACAGGCACAGGTGAGATCGGCGCAAAAAAACCTTTCTTATGCTGATATTTATTCCCCTATTGATGGGGTTGTATTAAACCGAAGTATAAGTATTGGTCAAACGGTGGCAGCAAGCTTTAGCACGCCTACCCTATTTATTATTGCCAAGGATATTACCAAAATGGAAGTTGAGGCCAATGTGGACGAAGCCGATATTGGAGATATAAAGACAGGCAACCGCGCATCATTTACGGTAGATGCTTTTATAAACGACCAGTTTGGCGGTAGCGTTACAGAAGTGAGGTTACATCCCACAGTATCTGCAAATGTGGTTACTTATACCACCATAATTAATGCGCCCAATGATGATATGAAACTTAAGCCAGGTATGACAGCCAACATTGTTATTTACACCAAAGAAGTAAATAACGCCCTGCTGATTCCGGCTAAGGCGTTAACATTTTCGCCTGATTCAACCCTGATGAAGAATTATGAGATAGTTGGAAAGGTAAGTCATAAAAAGATGCATAAAGGGACGGCTGCCGGTAATCCAACTGCCAATGAGGTATCGCATACCGCAAAAAGCCGTAGTGACACAAGTGGTGTAAATGAACAAAAAGCTTATGTATGGCTGTTGCAAGGCAAAAAACTGGTGCAAACAAGAATTGAGATCGGCTTAAATGATAATACGCATGTTGAGGTATTATCGGGATTAACGGTTAATGACATGGTGGCAACTGGTGTTAGTGGCGGGGCAAATGGTGCGGTAGCAACCTCAGCACCGGAAAGCAGTCCATTTTTACCGAAACGTGGTGGCGGTGGAGGAAAAACCAAATGAGCAAAAAAATATTAGAAATAAAAGAGCTTAAACGCGAGTTCATAATGGGAAGCGAAACGGTAAGAGCGCTTAAAGGAATAAGTTTTGAGGTTGATGCCGGCGAATTTGTTACCATAATGGGCAGCAGCGGATCGGGCAAAACAACTTTATTAAATATTTTGGGCTGTTTGGACAAACCATCCATCGGCGATTATTTTTTAGATGGTGTGGATGTAAAAAAACTATCGCGCGATGAGCTTGCCCAATTACGTAACCATAAAATAGGCTTTGTTTTTCAAGCCTATAACCTGTTACCGCGCACTACCGCATTAGAAAATGTGGAACTGCCGTTGCTCTACAACAAAGATATCAGCGCTGCGGAAAGACGCGAAAGGGCCATACATGCATTGGAATCAGTTAAACTGGCTGATAGGTTTGATCATACCCCAAGCCAGTTATCAGGTGGGCAACAACAGCGGGTTGCCATAGCCAGGGCCCTGGTAAACGAGCCCGTGATGATCCTTGCTGATGAAGCTACCGGTAACCTTGATAGTCGTACTTCTTATGAAATTATGGCGCTGATGCAGGAACTAAATACCGCACAGGGAAAAACCATTGTGTTTGTCACACACGAGCCCGACATTGCCTCGTTTAGCAGCCGCACCATACAATTAAGAGATGGAAAAATACAAAAAGACACCAGGAACGAGAATAAACGCTCGGCAAAAGAAGTGTTGGAAAATTTACCGGTTACAGATGATTACTAGCTGGAGAATTTGTTCGTTAGTGAATTAGTGATTGAGTTATAAATCGATATTAAGCAAAGGAAATAAGTTAAAACATAAATGAGTTTAATTAACCTGATACGGATAGCACTTAAGGCGCTTCAACGCAATAAGCTTCGTGCATTTTTAACAATGCTTGGAATTATTATTGGCGTAGGATCGGTTATAGCGATGGTTGCCATAGGCCAGGGATCAAAACAGAGCATTCATGATCAGCTTTCAAATATGGGCACTAACATGATTACTATTCAAGCCGCCAGTAATCTTAACGGTGGGGTTAAAATTGCGGGTACAAGTTTCCAAACCTTAACCGTTAAGGATATTACCGCGTTGAAGGCTAATGCACAATATATAACAGAAGTATCCCCGGCAGTGAGCTCAAAAGGACAGGCAATTAACGGGGCATTAAACTGGCCCACTACAATGTCTGGCGTAAGTCCGGAATATCTCGACATCCGCAAACTCACATTAAAAGATGGAATAACATTTACCAATAATGATGTTTTAACTTCCGCCAAAGTGTGCCTTATAGGACAAACGGTTATCGATAATCTTTTCCCCAATGGCGAAAATCCCATTGGCAAAGTTATCCGCTTTGGGAACATCCCTTTCCAGGTGATCGGCATACTTAATCCCAAGGGGTTTAATGCCTTCGGGCAGGATCAGGATGATATTTTGATTGCTCCTTATACTACGGTGCAAAAAAGGATACTGGCCACCATTTATTATTCAAACATTTACGCTTCGGCAGCCAATGAGGCGGTTACGGATAATGCAGTAACCGAAATAACCAATATCCTCAGGGATTCGCACCGCCTTACCGCCAGTGAGGACAATGATTTTACCGTGCGCACTCAACAGGAACTGATTGCCACCTTAAGTTCAACCAGCGGTTTGCTCACCGTTTTATTAACGGTAGTTGCGGGTATCTCATTAGTAATCGGCGGTATCGGCATCATGAACATTATGTATGTTTCAGTAACCGAACGTACCAAAGAAATTGGTTTACGTATGTCCATAGGTGCACGTGGTAAAGATATCCTGCTACAATTTTTAATGGAAGCCGTGCTGATAAGTATCACAGGAGGTATTATCGGCGTATTTATTGGTTTTATTTCAACTCAAATTGTTACGTTAACACTCGGATGGCCCACTATTATCTCCGAATCATCAGTAGTACTATCATTTGCCGTTTGTGCGGTAACCGGTATATTTTTTGGTTATTATCCCGCCCAAAAAGCATCAAGGCTTGACCCTATTGAAGCGCTGAGATACGAGTAGAAACCATTCTTTTATCCTCCCCAGGCGGTAATAATAAGGCTACGCGGGCCACCCTCGTTACGGTGTTCGCACAGATAAATCCCCTGCCACATACCCAGAGCCAATTGCCCGTTGCGAATGGGAATGGTTACTGATGAATCAAGCAGTGATGTTTTTAAATGCGCGGGCATATCGTCAGAGCCTTCGTAATCGTGGATATAATCTGGGTCATTCTCGGGCACTGTCTTGTTAAAAAACATTTCAAAATCCATCCTCACGGTAGGATCGGCATTTTCATTAATGGTTAAAGATGCCGAAGTGTGCTGAATAAACACCTGGCAGATTCCCGTTTTTATTTCGTCAATCTGCGGCAGCGCTCTTATAACTTCGTTGGTTATCAAATGAAAGCCCCTTTGTCGCTCTTTCAGACGGAGCTGTTGCTGGTAAATTTTCATATTAATTTTACAAACCTGATTGTGCTATTGTTTGGTAAAGCGTAATTTTGACCAAATAAGCGTTTTATAAATCAAATTTTCGATACTTCGTCCGTTTAATTTTATTTCAGCTATCTCACTATGAAAAAAGTCGCCCTATGTATATTCATAATCGTTTGCAGTTTTAATGCTTTTGCTCAAACCGATCAGGCATCCATTGCCAACAACGGCAAAGTATGGGCCTCTATTTATCAGCAACGTGCCGCGGAATACAAGGCTTTGTGTTTTCAGGCCTATAACATAGCCAAACTGCGTTTAAATATAGCTTTAAAGCAACATCACGCAAAACCTTATGCTGTTGTTACCGATTTAGATGAAACTTTATTAGACAACAGCCCTTATGACGCTCAAAGGGCAATAAACAATCTGGAGTTTGACCCTAAAACGTGGAAAGAGTGGACCGCCAAAGGAATTTGCGATACTGTGCCCGGTGCAGTTGCTTTTTTTAAATATGCGGCATCGAAAGGTGTTGCGGTATTTTATATAACCAACCGCGATGAAGACGAACGCCCCGGCACTTTAAAAAACCTGCGCTTATATGGTTTGCCTTATACTGATGATGCGCACCTGTTGCTAAAGCAAAAAATATCAAGCAAGGAATTGCGCCGGCAGGAGGTTTTAAAAACGCATCAAATTGTACTTTTGTGCGGCGATAACCTGGCCGATTTCAATACCTTATATGACAATCATTCGTCAGAAGAAGATAGAAAAACAATTACTCAAAAGCTGATGCAAGCATTTGGCAATCGTTACATTGCCTTGCCAAACCCCAGTTATGATGATTGGGAAAGCGCTTTGTTTAATTACGGCCATAAGCTTACCAATGTGCAAAAAGACTCGATCATTAAATCAAAATTAAAAACCGACCCGCAATAATACTGTGCTGAGCTTACCGCAGTAATACATCCTAATATCTTCTCCAATTATTGGTTTTCAGCCGGGGTGCATCCATGTGCCAATGATTTTATATATTATTAAAATAAGCAGGTGAAAACACGGTGTAAAATCGGGTGTTTTCACTGCTTCAGATTTCGGTTATACAGCATAACTTAGCTTACCTGATATAACAATACAGGTAATTAATAAACTAAACCTTCACAGAAAAGCCAGCTTCCATTAATTAGAATTTAACGTCTGTGAGTTAATTAGCAGTTTACTTTAAACAGAAAAATTTATGAGACCTCCGGTTAATATTGCAGTATTAATTTATCCCGGTGTTGAACTGGTTGACATGAACGGCCCTATTGACGTTTTCTCTCACGCAAACAGATTTAAGCCCAGCCCCTATAATATTTATACTGTGGCTGCTGATGCCGGAAATGTAACCAGCGAAGCCAAAATAGTCACCATAGTTCCGCAGTATACCATTGCCAATTGCCCTACTCCTGATATAGTTGTAATACCAGGCATCGTAAATGACGATAATAGCACCGGGATTGCCGCCCCTGCAATCATTAGCTGGATAAAGGAAATGGTTGAGCGCAAAACGATCATCCTTTCCGTATGCATCGGGATCTACAATCTTGCTGCTACGGGTTTGCTTTCCGGTAAAAAGGTGACTACGCATTACCTGGCCATTGATGATTTCCATCAGCAATATAAAAACGTCACCATAATTAAAAATGTACGTTTTGTTGAAGACGGAGATATTGTAACAACCGGAGGTGTAACATCCGGTATCGACGGCGCACTGCATCTTGTCGAAAAATACGACGGCCCATCCCTCGCCCAGCATGTAGCAGATATACTTGTATACAATAGGGATGCACCTTTACCACCTTATACTATTTTACCGCCTTATTATTCATAGGCTTTTAAAGAGTTTAAACCTAAACCATAAAACTATAGATATGAGCATTGCACAACAAAATCCGGGAGCAGGCGCCCCATCCTGCTGTCATCAACATCAACAGGCAAATAAACCTGTTTCAAAAGTACGCAGAACGACTAAGGCTTTGCCATCCATATTTATGAGCCTGTTAATCGCATTTTTCCCGAAATGCCCTATTTGCTGGGCTATTTATATGAGCATGTTCGGCAGTATCGGATTGGCAAAACTACCGTACATGGGTTGGCTGTTACCCGTATTAATTGTTTTTCTGGGTCTCCATTTGTTCCTGCAGCTTAAAAAATCGTCCCAAAATGGTTACCTGCCTTTTTTTATAAGTCTTGCGGGGGCGTTAATCATTATATCCGGAAGGGTTTTCTTTCCCTTTGAAGAATGGATATTGATCGCCGGTATGTCGCTGATTGTCTCAGGATCATTATTAAATAGCTTTTCAACTATACGCATTTCTATCAATCAAATAAATAACTAAACCTTAAATACCATGTCTAACAACCAACTAAAAGTTCGGCGCTCGCTGCTTGAGCTACAGAGAGACTACGAAAGCGGAAACAGAAAACCGCTTGAAGATTTAATGAGAGCCTGGAAAGGCATAAAGGAATTGCCACCCAACGACGAAAAATCATTTTTTAAGCTTGGTGGTTTCCATGGCGAGCCTTTCAGAGGTGGCGGGTGGGGCAATAATGCTTATTGGGGTGGTTATTGTAATCATGGTAATGTTTTGTTTCCTACGTGGCACCGTGTATATGTGTTAAAGATAGAAGAGGCACTGCAAAGTATCAAAGGTTGCGAAGATGTAATGATGCCCTATTGGGATGAAACAGATGAATACTCAACAACCAACGGAATTCCATGGCCCTTAACTGCCGATACTTTTGAACTTGATGGCGTAGTGATTCCAAATCCCCTGCGTTCTTTTGTTTTCCCTAAAAATATAACAGATCATATCAGCAATGATAATCCTAACTACTCAAAGCCTAAAGGTTATGAAACGGTACGTTATCCGCTATCAGGCATAGTTGGCAATCAACAGGAGATTGAGGTAACCAACGCACATAACGCCTTGTATCCTAACTACGATGAGAATGTAGGCATACTAAATAAAAACGTATTAGACTGGCTAAATTCACATATCGAAGTAAAAGGGCAAAGGATTGAAACCAACGTTGCAAAGAAATTTAAAGACTGTTTAAACGCTCCTAACTTTACTGTTTTTTCTAACACAACCTCAGCAGCCGAATGGAATGCTGAACGGCAAACTATCGATCCTGCAACAGGCCAGCCTATAAAAGACGATCCATTTAAAGTTGTTGTACCGCTTGAGTCGCCGCATAACAGTATTCACTTAGCCATAGGAGGATGTGAGGTGCCGGGTTATAACCGTTCGCCAATCAGCGGTGCAAATGGTGATATGGGCGAAAATGATACCGCCGGTTTGGACCCTATTTTCTTTTTTCACCATTGTAACATTGATCGCGTGTTTTGGATCTGGCAAAAGAAACATGGATTTACCGACCATCTGGAAATTATCCCTGAATACCCCGGAACAAATACCGTTGATAACCAGGGCCCAACACCCGGTTTCGCGCCAAACTCATGGCTGACGCTGGAAAGTCCGCTTGAACCGTTTAAAAAACTGGAACATTGGAAAAGCACTACCTACACCTCTTTGGATTGCATTAATATAGAAAAGCAACTGGGCATCACTTACAGCCCAGGATCACTTGATGAAACAGACCAAAGGATGCTAAAACAGGAGAAAAAAGCTTATGATACCAAGGTAATTAAAGTGAGTCGAATTAATAAAGCACCAATAAGCGGATCGTTTATGGTATCAGCTTTTGTGACAATGGGAGGCGAAAAACTGCATTTAGGTACAGAAGCTGTACTGAGCCGCTGGAATTCGCAATACTGCTCCAACTGCCAAACACACCTTGAAGTAAAAGCTTTTTTTGAGCTTCCGCTGATTGAAGGGCAATTGCTGCAAAGCTTAAACGATAGTGCCTTTAAAAATGTAGAAGTTGAAATACAGGGCCGCACCGGAGTGCTTGGTGATAACGCAAATAACAAATTGCTGCGTGCCGATGGAAAACCAGCGGCAAGTTTCACTGTAGAAATTGTGTAGGAGCAATATCAGGAAATGAGTGTGGATATATTCGCCACGCTCATTTCTTATTTATTTTCACCCTTGTTTTCTTTACTACTCCCTACCAAAGTTAAAATCACCCCATTCAGTTACCTTAAACTGATAACCAAGTATTTTCGGTAAAGAGATACTGTTCACAATTTTCCAATTGTTAAGCTCATCAATAAATTCAGGAACAGTCAAGCCAGATTGTAATGATGCCTTGCCATAAAAATCAACTTTTGAAGGGTGATCCGGGCAGCATGCATTAAATAAATAGCCATAAGCATCTTTTTCAATAATATTACTGGTTATAGCCACACAATCATCAAGGTGAATAAGGTTTACGGGTGCTTTACCATTTGGAATTCCTTTTTTACCTGCAAAAAAGTGACCAGGATGTCTGCCGGGACCAACCAGCCCTGCAAAACGGATAATGGTTGTTTTAAACGCAGTTTCAGCTTGAAATAGTTTTTCAGCTTCAAACAATAGTTTACCGGCTTCAGTATCCGGTTCCGGGTCATTCAACTCATTTACTTCCCTATTGCTATCGGCGTAAACTCCTGTAGAACTGATGTATATAACTCTGCTTATTTTATTTTGATGAACAATGCTGATTATCTTTTTGATTTTAGACAAATATTCACCGCTCTCGCTATATCTGAACTTTGGCGAGATACTGACAATTAATACATCACAGTCAAAAAAAACATCGTCAAAGTTTTCGGTTTCAGCGTTAATTTGAACCAGGTAAGGAACAATCCCCAAACTGGCAAGTTCATCCATTTTTGGGGGCGATGTAGATGATCCTTTAACGGTAAATTCCTTTTGGAGTAGTATTTTAGCCAAAGCCCTACCATACCATCCGCAACCTAAAATACTAATCGTCATTTTTTCTATATAACTCACTGATTTATTAATTCACTTCCAGCTGATCTTTTGACGGGAACACCGGGAAAGCACCATGAGGCTCGCTTTGATACCAAAATACCACCGAGGCTATATCATCCTGCAAAGGCATATACCGGCCATCGTGACGCCAGCCCAAATCCTGAATAGTAACTTTTAAATCTTTTTCAAAACGAATAGGGTCGGCAATGTGCCAACGGTAAAGGCCAAAACGCTGTGCTACTTCATAATGCCCATCTCCTTTTATAACTTGCGGCAAACCGCTGTATGGACTGCAAAACTCGGTATAATCGCTGGTTGTTGTGCCATTGGGGTTTACATGTTTACTATCAAAATCGTACGAACCGCAAAAATAATCTTCTGTTCCGGTACCGTTTATGGTTGGGAACTGTGTGTCGCCGTCCATAAAAAACTTAATCTCGCCCTCGCCCCACCAGCCATTTTTATTGGAGCCATAAGCCAGATAAGTACCCACATATTGCCCTTTTCCTTTTATGCTATCAACCAAAACATAGTCTTTTTTATACGGCAAGGGATTAACCCTTCGGAATTGCGCATGGAAATAGCCTGCATCCTTAGGCACATCTGTGAGCGTATAATCAACCTGGTAGTATAATACCATGTCTTTATCGTCGATGTTTTCCATGGTTATGCGGCATTTTTTGCGGAAAGGCATCGGCCAGTAACAATTAAAGGCGCTGCCGGGATTTACCACAACTGCTAATGACTGCAAAGGCGAATATTTACCCCAGCCCATGCAAAAAAAATCGCCAACCGGCACTTCAACCGATGGAGTAGTCTCATCATCCCAATAAAAGCGGAGGATAGAATAACGCCAGTTTCCGGTTGGCGTCATCCAGATATGCTGAATAGCCCCGGAGCCATCAATTTCGGCTACCGTATAGGTTGTGTGTTTTTTAATCACAACACTCGGGCTTATCTTCCATTTTTGTCCTAAATCTCTTGCTGCATAGGCGCCTGTACCTGTAGTAGCCATGCCGCCTTTACCTTTTTCGCCGTTAAAATTCTCCGGACTTATTGATCGTGTTTTAGCATCTGATAAACGGTAAAGATTACCAATATTTACACCCAATCCGTCAAATTTTTCCTGGGCATAACCCGATACCAACAGCGCAAAAACCATACAAATAACTAAAACTGATCTTCTCATGGTTAGGTTAAATTAAGTTTATAAAAATCGATAGCATTAAGCCCCCAAAAGCAAGCTTGTTCATCGGCAGATAATTTTGAGGTATAATTTTTAACGATAGCTAACATTTGCTGATAGCCGCCAGCTAAATTACAAACAGGCCAGTCGGAGCCAAACATCAGTCGTTTTGTACCAAAAGCGTTAAATATCACGTCGAGGTAAGGATCAAAATCACTCAGGAGCCAATTGTTCCAATCTGCCTCGGTAGCCATGCCTGATACTTTACACCATACATTTGCATTTTTTGCCAGTGCTTTAATGCCACGTCTCCATTTATCAATATTTTTATGTTTGATATCCGGCTTGGCAATATGATCTATCACAAAGCGCTGTTGCGAAAATGCCTTTACAAATTGATTGGTAAAGCCTAACTGATCAGGAAATATCAAAATGTCATAAGTGAAATCAAAGTCTTTTAATGCGCTTATTCCATTCATAAATTCGGGATTCAGCATTAAGGCTCTGTCCGGCTCGCCCTGCAATACATGACGAAAACCTTTTAGCTTTTTAAACTGGCTATAATGTTCCAATTGATCTTTGATGTCTCGGGCTCTGAAATCAACCCAGCCAACCACGCCTTTTATAAAATCATGCTGATGGGCATGAGCCAAAAGAAATTCGTTTTCGTCCGTCGATTGATCCGACTGTACAGCTATGCACCCGTTAAAATCATTTTTATTCAATATGGATTCCAGGTCTTCCGGTAAAAAATCACGCCGAATGGCCAACATAGCATCATCAATCCAACTGTCCCTCACCGGGTCAAATTTCCAGAAATGCTGATGTGAATCTATTTTAATCACAATAATATTTTTTTCGGGGTTGACTCTAAATGCGATGCTTATGTTGCAATAAATTTATCAACAGCCAACAAACCCCTAACCATTTGCTAGCGCTCTGTCCAAATGTACATAGCCACCATCAACATAAATAAGCTGGCCCGTAGTGTGGCTTGATCTTTCTGATAACAAAAAAGCCGCTGTATCAGCAATTTCCCCGGCAGTGGTCATCCGGTTGCCCAACGGGATTTTGGCTTCTATTTCGCGCAATTTAGCTTCGGGATTGGGCAGCGTTTTTATCCAGTTTTCATAAAGTGGTGTCCAGCATTCGGCAACTACAATAGCATTTACCCTTATGCCGTATTTTAGCAACTCTACCGCCCATTCGCGGGTTAGGGCATTACGCCCACCATTAGATGCAGCATACCCCGATGTATTCCCCTGCCCGGTATCGGCAGTTTTTGAGGTAATATTTAAAATAGCGCCTTTTGACTGTTTCAATGCAGGCAATGCATGGTGTGCCATAAGATAATAATGCACCACGTTTTTATGCAGCGATGCCATAAACTGTTCGTAAGTGCCATTTTCAAGCCCTATGCCATCATTTACCCCTGCGTTATTTACCAATCCGTCAATTCGTCCAAATTGCTTTAATACTTCGTCAACGGCCCGCTTACACTCGGCAGGATCTATTAACTCAGCCACGGTGTGGAAGGTTTTGCCTCCTGCCGCTTCCACAGCCTCAACACATTTCAAATTATCTGTCTCACTCCTGCCCACAATAACGGGTATGGCTCCTTCTCTTGCTAATACTTTCACTATCCCCTCGCCTATGCCCTTTGCACCACCGGTTACAATGATTACTTTGTTTGTTAGTTGTAAATCCATATTGTTTGATCTAAATCTCTCTTGCTGTTTACCAATTACAATGTTTACTCGTCTTAATGCCCCCCAGCTACTTCCAATTTCTTAACATTTAAGTTACTATAAGCAAAATAAAAGATATAGGCAAAGCTTACAATAGGTATCAGATAAGCAAACTGAATATTACTCAAATCAGAAACCTTGCCCATAATAGGCGGAATAATTGCACCACCCACAATACCCATAATAACCAGTGACGAACCAAGTTTTGTTTTAGACCCCAAACCGCGGATACTTAATGAAAATATAGTTGGAAACATAATCGACATAAAGAAAGCCACACCCATAAATGCAAAAACAGAAAATTTACCGGGCAATAAAAATGCAAGGATTAATAGCGACACATTCATCAGGCAGTAAAATGCCAGTAGCTTTACCGGGTTTATAAACTTCATTAAATAAGTTCCGCTAAACCTGCCCAGCATAAAACAAAAGGTTGCAGCAGTTAAGTAAAATGACGCTGATTTTTCTTCCATACCAGCTACACGCTCAGAAAACCTGATGAAAAAACCAAAAATTCCTGCTTGTGCACCTACGTAAAAAAACTCCGCCAATATTCCTTTTACTAAGCCTTTCTCTGTTAATAGCGATCCTATCTTTTTTAATAACGATTTGTTATCATCTTCCGGTAATTGCTCATCTTCTTCCTTAATCGCAGGTAAATGCGTTTTATATATTAAAAATGCGACCGTTAACACCACCAGCCCAATGATTAAATAGGGTATCTGAACGGATGAAGCCTCTTTATTCAAATAACTGTTCAATTGTTCTTTTGACATGGCAGCTTCCTGGGCTTTCGACAAATTTTTCCCCGATAGAATAAAAATCCCACCAGCCAAGGGACCAAGTGAAGCTGCCAATCCATTAAAGGATTGCGAAAAATTGATTCGCTGAGTAGCACTCGCAGGATCACCTAAAACAGTGATATATGGATTAGCCGCAGTTTCTAAAAATGCCGCGCCCGAAAACAAAACGAACAACGCTGATAAAAAGAAAGCATAATTCCTTACCCCTGCCGCCGGGAAAAACAAAAAAGCGCCTGTAGCAAACAATATCAACCCCAATAATATCCCACCTTTGTACCCATATTTATGCATAAACCGCGCCGCGGGAATCGGCAAGATAAAATAAGCCAGGTAAGACGCCGAATCAACAAAGGATGATTGAAAATCAGTAAGCTGGCAAGCTTTTTTTAAATGAGCTATCAATATCGGGTTAAGATTTAAAGCAAATCCCCATATAAAAAACAGGGATGTAACCAAAGCTATTGCAATCAGGTTTTTATTTTTTGGCATGAAAACGGGTTTAATAATAAATATTGGAGGTGAACACTTCGCCTTGCGCTTAAGTTTTCACCGTATAATTGGCGGGATGAATATAATTATTTAATTGCAGCTTGTATGTATTAGATGAAATTACTGTTTTTAATACAGTTAATTAGAAGTGCAAAACTTTACCAGTTAATATACAGCCAATTAGCTTCACTACCCTTAAATTATCCACATATACATCTGATGATCGGATTATTTATTCAAATAATATAAAACTGAAAGGTAAAAGCTTATGCCTTAGTGTGTTTCTTTATTTTGATGATAATTAGCTTTGATGTAGGTGTGTTACTGCCTACGGCCACGCTGTCTATCGGTACCAAAACATTTGTTTCGGGATAATAGGTAGCCGTATTGCTTTCAGGGATATTATAAGGCACTATTACAAACAAACGCGCAACGCGTTCGATACCATTGTGGTGATTAAAAAGATCTACTTTTTCACCCTGTTTAAAGCCCGCTTTTTGCATGTCGCCTTCATTCATAAAAATAACCCGGCGTTCATTGTGTACGCCACGGTACCTGTCATCTAAACCATAAATAGTGGTATTAAACTGATCATGACTGCGGATGCTCATCATCATGTATTCATCATCCGCCAGCTTATTTTCTGTTAGTTCGGTAACGCTAAAAGCTGCTTTGCTGCCATGCTTTTCTGTTTTAAAATTCCCTTCGCGGGGGCCGTTAGGCAAATAAAAACCGCCCGGCTGCCGCACTTTTTTATTATAATCATCACAACCGGGAATAACTTTTGCAATTACATCACGTACTTCATCATAACTGGCAGCATACTTATCCCAATCAATAACCGTACGATCGCCAAGTGTGGTCTTTGCCAGTCCGCATACAATCTGGGTTTCATTAAGCAATCCTTTAACGATGGGGTTTAAAACGCCTTTTGAGAGTTGTACCACGCCCATCGAGTTTTCGCAGGTCACAAACTGAACCTCGCCGCTTACTACGTCTTTATCGCTGCGGGATAAAGTGGGTAAAATAATAGATTCCTTACCATGCACCAAGTGGCTGCGGTTTAATTTTGTGGATACGTTGACCGTTAAATCCAGTTTGCGCAGGCCTTCGGCGGTATAATTAGTATCCGGGGTTGCCGACAAAAAGTTACCTCCCATGCCAAAAAACACTTTGAGTTTACCGGCATGCATCGCTTTAATGGAATCAACAACATCTAAACCATGTTCTTTTGGCGGATTAAACCCAAAAACTTCTTTCAATTTGTTTGCTGTTTGGGGCTTAAGCTTTTCCCATATCAGCATGGTTCGGTTTCCCTGCACATTGCTATGACCGCGCACCGGGCATAAACCGGCTCCTGGCTTGCCAATACTTCCTTTTAATAATATGAGGTTGGTAATTTCCTTTATAGTATCCACACCGTTTGTATGCTGCGTAATGCCCATTGCCCAACATATTATAATGCGGCTTTTATGTTTAATCATTTCGGCAGCTTCCTGTATTTGTGCAAAAGGAACTCCCGCCGCCTGTGCAAGTTGTTCGGGATCGTATTGCCGTAAATGGCTGATAAAACTTTTATACCCTACTGTTTTATTTTCGATAAATTTGGTGTCAAATACTTTTCCGGGAGCTTCCAGTTCAGCATCATAAAGCAATTTCTCAATCGCTTTCAGCAGGGCCATATCTCCATTAATTTTTACTTGTAGGTACAGGTCTGCCAGTTGGGCGCCGATGCCTAAAAAGCCTTTAACCGTTTGCGGGTTTTTAAATGCCATTAAACCCGCCTCGTGCAAAGGGTTTATGGCTATTATTTTGGCTCCATTCTCTTTTGCTTTCTGCAAAGCAGTAAGCATTCTCGGATGGTTAGTACCGGGGTTTTGGCCCATAACTATGATTACGTCCGTATCGTAAAAATCATTAAGTGTTACGGTGCCCTTTCCAATGCCTATAACTTCGGTTAAAGCTGTACCAGATGATTCATGGCACATGTTTGAGCAATCAGGCATATTGTTGGTGCCAAACTCGCGCACAAATAACTGGTACATAAATGATGCCTCGTTACCGGTGCGCCCCGAAGTATAAAACGCAGCCTCATTTGGTGATTCAAGGTTATTTAATTGCTTAGCTATCTTTTTAAAAGCATCACCCCAGCTTATAGGCTCATAATGCGTGCCGCCTTTAGGCAAATAAACCGGCAGGGTGATCCTGCCCTTCTTCCCTATTTCGTAATCATTCAGCTTCGCAAGGTCGGCTACTGAATTTTGAGCAAAGAATTCTGCTGTAAGTTTTTTAGTGGTAGCTTCTTCTGCTAAGGCTTTAGCTCCGTTTTCGCAATATTCGGCTATAGGCGAGCGGTCATCATCCGGATCGGGCCAGGCACAGCCCGAACAGTCAAAGCCGCCTTTCTTATTCATGTGGAACAGGCCTTTCATTCCCCGTATCAAGCCGTCTTCTAACAGCACATCTTTCCCAGCCTCATAAACCGCGGGAATCCCTGCGGCCCACTTCTTTGGTTCGGTTAGTTTTAAATCCAGTAATTCTTCCGGATTTTCTGCTGCCGGTTCCGCTATGCGTTTGCTCATTTTACTTTTTGGACTAAAGGATTAGGGTAATTATCACTTTGATCTTCGGCTACATTATCAAGGCAGGTAAAATCCTTTTCAACAAGTAGATACAGCTGCCCTGTTTTATTCTCAAATCCAACCTTATCTGTGTTTCGCAGTGCATTCAACATACTTAATGGCATAAACAAGGTGATTTTATTGTTTTTGTAGGTTGATGTTAATTGATCGCCATCCGTAAGTTGTATAGCATAAATTAATACCTGCTCGCCAAAGTTTGCCTTTTCTTCCAGGCTGCCGCTATCAGCTAATGCAGCAACATCCGACCGTGTTATACGGTATCTTAATGAATCACCCTTAATACGTATTTTCATGAATTGGTAGCAAAATGCGGTGCGCCGCTGTGTAAATATTAAAATGCTTATTTCTTAAAAAGCCTGCAAGTGTGATGTTAAATTCAGCAGCAAGCTCAACCGCCAGGCTTGATGGCGCTCCAACTGCTACAATAATATTGATTCCTGCCATTGCTGCTTTTTGCACCAGTTCAAAACTGGCGCGACCACTTAAAAGCAATATGCTTTCGCTTAGTGGCAATTGTTTTTTATTTAGTGCTGCGCCGATCAGCTTGTCCAGCGCATTATGCCGGCCAACATCCTCGCGTACCAACTGTAATTCGCCTTTTAAATTAAACAAGGCCGATGCATGTAAGCCCCCTGTATCCGCAAAAACAGCCTGGTGTTGTTTTAATATAACGGGTAAATCATAAAGCTGTTCAGCGTTTATTGAAATCTGATCATTGTTCTGATTGGTGAAGGCACTTACCGTGCGAATGGCGTTAATAGATCCTTTACCGCAAACACCGCAGCTTGAGGTGGTATAAAAATTCCGTTCGGCATTGTGTAAATTGGGCATAACGCCTCCGGCTAAACTAACTTGTATTACGTTTTCCTTATTTTCGGCGCAGGCTATAAAACAATGTTCAACGGCAGCTATGTCTTCTCGGTTTCGAACAATCCCTTCGGTAAATAAAAAGCCTGCAGCCAGTTCTGCGTCATGCCCCGGGGTACGCATGGTTACCGAAATACTCTTAACAGTCCGGTCATTTACCGTTCCGTAATCCAGCCTTATCTCCAGGGGTTCTTCAATAGCCAAAGCATCTGCTGTTTGAAGGCATTCTCCATCAACTACTTTAATAATAGGTATTCTTTTGATTGAAGTATCAGCCATGACATAAGATTTGAGACAAAAGTAAATTGCAAAATAATCTGATTAAAAACAATACAGTTTAAGATTAGTTTTAAGCTACAACATATACTTTCTACAACCCAGGCAAGTAATATTTAGTTTGATAAACTTTTTGCCTTAATTTAGCCTTATGAAGATCAAAGTACTGGCGTTCGGCATTTCTAAAGATATTTTTGGCGGTTCGTCAGTTACTTTGGAGCTAATGAATGATGCTACCGTATATAATTTAAAATATGTGCTCGAGCAGCAATACCCCCGGCTTAAACAACTGGCATCGTATATGGTAGCCGTAAACAATGAGTACGCCCTACCCGGCGATACGGTACACGAGCGGGACGAGATTGCTATCATTCCGCCGGTTAGCGGAGGTTGAGACCATATCTGCTATTTCTATTTTCTTATAAAAACAAACCTTTGTCAACCCAAATTCAAATATCAGCCAACCAATTAAACATCCAATCCTGTATTGATTGGATCATGTCGCCAGAATCTGGGGGCATTGATGTATTTATTGGTACAGTTCGCAACGCTACAAAGGGCAAAAAGGTAGTCCGTTTGGAATTTGAAGCTTATGAACCAATGGCCCTGGCCGAAATAGAAAAGATTGCCAAACAGGCGCTTGAAAAATGGCCCGTTCAAAAAATATTGATCCACCATCGTACAGGTGTACTCGAAGTTGGCGAAGTGCCGGTAATTATTGCAGTTTCAGCCGCCCATCGTGCAGCAGCCTTCGAGGCTTGCCGTTATATCATCGATACATTAAAACAAACCGTCCCGATATGGAAAAAAGAAATATTTGAGGATGGCGAAGTTTGGGTAGCCGCGCATCCGTGAAGTCAGAGGTTAGTGATTAGAGATTGGAGATCAGTTACATATTCAGTATTAAATAAAATTTCGCCTAACCTCTGCCTCTAATCTCCAATCACTAAAAAGCTACAAATCAAATTTCTCCAATTGCTTTAACAGCGTTTCAAAATCTTTTGGATATGGTGCGTGGATGGTTATGGGATCTCCATTTACCAGTTTAAAGGTTACTTCGTATGCATGCAGGGCAAAACGTTTCATTATAGGTTGTTCCTCCTGATCTTTACCTAAATGGTATTTGCGTTTTATTTTCGATAAAAATACCGGTAGACCTTTGTACATTTCATCACCGGCGATAGATGCACGTTGTGTGGCCAGGTGAATACGGATTTGGTGCATGCGACCTGTTACCGGGCGACACTCAACCAAAGTATAGTGCTTAAAATATTTCAATGATTGGAACCATGTTTCGGCCCTTTTACCCTCTTGCCTGTTAATGGTTACGTTGCCTTTACCTACATTCAATATCGGCAGGTCAATCATTAGGTTATCAAAAATGTGTGTACCATCAATAATGGCATGATATACCTTTTTTACCTGCCGCTTTTCAAACTGCATAGAAATGGTACGGTACGCCTCGGGATTTTTAGCTATAATTAGCGCCCCTGAGGTTTCTTTATCCAAACGATGGCAGACCTGTGCATCATCTGAATAATTTTTAGCCAAACGCAGCATATTGATCTCTCCGCCCTCACGCTCGTCTAACGAACTGATAAATGGTGGTTTATTAACCACAATAATATCGTCATCTTCAAATAAAATCAGGTCGGCAAATTTTGGAACTTTCATACAATAACAAATAGCCGGCAAAAATACGGTTATTAAACATGGTTATACCATGACTGGACTATTTTTTAAATAGTAGCAGCACTTAATCGCCCTTAATAATATACAAAATCGTCAAAATTATAATCTATCGGGCACTATTTACACCTTCAATAAGCGTGAATTAACGTGCGAAGAAATATGGAATAGTAATTGTTTACCACCTATCAAAACAAAATCTATCTATAAAAAACTATGAGTACAGAAACAACCAAACCTGAAGAAAAGGGATTTTTCGAAAAGGTTAAAGAAACAATTGAAGATTTTTGGGAGGGCACCAAAGATACTGCCGGAGACCTTAAAGAAACTGCCGAAGATAAGTTTGATGAGTTAAAAGATAAGGTTACCGCAAAAAAGGAGAGTGCTACTAAAAAAGCAACCACTGCAAAATATACCATTGCCCATAAAGCTACTGTTACCGCCGATAAAGCAAAATCAACCGCTGCCGGTATAAAAGCTAAAGCAGCATCAAAAGCAAAGGATGGGTCAGCCAAAGCAAAAAAAGAAGCCGGGGTAGTTAAAGCAAAAGCGGCTACTAAAGCAAAAGCTATTACAACGAAAGCTAAAAAAGCGGTAACCCCGAAGAAAAAGGCAACTGCTTAAGAGAGATTATTTAAAGGCAATAACCCAAATGTCATTGCGAGGAACGAGCGTGGCAATGACATCGCTTTTTATTCGCAAAAAAGGCGGCCCGTTTAAAAACGGGCCGCCTTTTTAATAATGTTCTATGGGGTTAAGCTTCAAACTTGTAGCCAACGCCTTTTACGGTTGCAACAACATCGTCGCCCAGTTTTTCGCGCAGTTTGCGGATATGGACATCAATAGTACGGTTGGTAACCACTACAGAGTCTTCCCAAATATTTTTCAGGATCACTTCGCGGGTATAAACTTTGCCGGGCTTTGATGCCAATAGATAAAGCAGTTCAAATTCTTTTTTGGCCAAAACCACTTTATTGCCTCTTTGGAAAACCAGGTAGGCTTCGCGGTCAATTACCAGCTCACCAATTTCCAGTTTGTTATCGGTTACATCTTCGGCAGGTGCATTTCGGCGTAGTATGGCGTTTATACGGCTAACCAAAGCACGTGGCTTAATTGGTTTGGCAATATAATCATCGGCCCCTACGTTAAAGCCTGCAATTTCTGAGTACTCCTCGCTCCTTGCGGTTAAAAACACCATAAAGGTATTCTTAAATTCGGGCATGGTACGCATTATGCGGCATGCTTCAATGCCATCCATTTTAGGCATCATAATATCCAGTACAATCAGGTCGGGTAGCGAGCGTTTGGCTTCGGCAACTGCCTCTTGTCCGTTACGCGCCAAAAACACCTGATAGCCTTCTTTTTTCAGATTATATTCAATAAGCTCCAGAATATCTGGCTCATCATCAACAATAAGAATTTTCTGTTTGGTAGAGTTACTCATCAACGTTGAATTTTTGCGTAAAAGTATACACACAAAAGTAGTAAATGATTAACCTAATATTAACAAATTGTTAAATGTTACCTAATCTTAACGATTTGTTGAGGCTTATTAAATGTTTTGTTTAAAAATCCTTCAAGATCGGTACCAGTTACGTTCTTCGCAATGATAATTCCTTGTGGATTTATGATGAAGTTTGAGGGGATTGCATCTATGTGAAATAACTTTTCGGTTACGCCATCAAAGCTTTTCAAATCTGATGCATGCTTCCAAACCAGTTTGTCGGCATTAACCGCATCCTGCCATTTACCTTTGTCGTTATCTAACGAGATGCCTAAAATATTTAAACCTAATTTGTTGTAAATAGCATATTGTTTCACCACATTCGGGTTTTCGGCACGGCAAGGTGCACACCACGAAGCCCAAAAATCAAGCATTACGTACTTACCTTTATAATCTGATAATTTTATCGGGCTGCCATCAATACCAACTATTGTAAAATCTGGTGCCTGGTGACCTACCGAAACTGGTTTAATAAAAGCCATTTGCTTGGTAAAGCGCTCAACCGCCGGATTATCATTAAATTTACCTTGCAGGCTATCAGCATAAGCAATTAATTGTGGCTCGTATTTAGTAGGATCAAGTGAGGCAACGGCATAAAAACCAGCCAGGCTATTTTTATTTTGATTGGCAAACTTTAATACATCAGTACTGTACTGATTCATTATTGCCATAAACAAAGGTTTGTAGATGCTTATTAATGAGTCCGACTCTTTGCCAAGCGCCTGTGCTTTATCCTGGTATTCCTGACTTATCTTACCACTCTTATCAGCATAAAAATTACTAATCTTATTAAATTCCTTAATTTTTTCTGATTCAGCAGAACCGCTTATGTCGTATGCGCTGGTTTTGTCTACAACACTGGTCGAAAAATCAATAGCATCACCATTTTGGGCAATAAAATCGAAAATGGTATTGCCTACACGCAGTTTAAACAAATTAGCATAGGGCGCAGCATGTTTAAACTGAAACTTCTCTCCTTCGCTCAAATTGGTTGAATCAATTACAGAGACCTGGGTGCTATCAGCTTCCAAAAGATAGATCTTTTTTAAGCTCCCGGGATTAGTTATTGTACCCGAAATAGTAAATGCGCTTTTGTTTTTGCACGAAAAAATAAGCAACGACGATAAAATGAGACTGTATGTTATAAAACGTTTCATGAGGTGTGTTTTTTGTGATTAGAGGTTAGAGATAAGAGGTTTGGTATTGAGATCGCTTTTACTAATCTCTTATCTCCAAACACTAATCTCTAACACATTATTTTGCTTCCAATTCTTTAATTAATAGTTGATTTGTTTTTTGCGGGTCGATCTTCCCTTTCGAAACTTTCATAATCTCGCCCATAAACAAGCCTAAAACGCCTTTCTTGCCTTTTTGGTATTCTATAACCTTATCAGGAAACTTGGCGATGGCATCATGGATAAACTGGCTTACATCATCCTTACCGGCGCTTATAAACAGGTTTAGCTCAATAGCCAGCTCCTCTGCACTTTTGTGGCTATTTTTCACCAAAGCAGGGAACAATTTATGCGTTGCCGATGAATTATTAATCTTCCCGGTATCTATCAGCTTTATCAACCCAGCCAACGCCTCTGGCTTTAAGCCTGACTCGTTAATTGAGATTCCTGTTTCATTGAGGTATGATTTAAACGTGCCCATTAGCCAGTTAGCTGCTGATTTATAATGATCGGTATGCTTACAAAGCTCCTGAAAGTAATGTGCAAATTCCTTATCGGCAGTAATTACCGCAGCGTCGTAACCGGATAAGCCAAAAACCGTTGTAAACTGATGGTAAAGCTCATTAGGCAACGATGGTAAACTTTTACGGATGGTTTCAATATATTCCTTACTTAACACCAATGGCGAAAGATCGGGCTCGGGGAAATAACGGTAATCATTAGCCATTTCCTTCGAACGCAATACCGAAGTTTCGCCTGTATCTGCGTTAAAATTCAACGTATTTTGGTCGATGTGGCCGCCATTTTCAATAACATTTATCTGGCGTTCAAATTCGTGTTCAATGGCACGCTGTACGTTTCGGATAGAATTAAGATTTTTCACTTCGCATCGGTTGCCATATTCTGCCGCACCCTTTAGCCTCACGGAAATATTTGCATCGCAGCGCAAACTGCCTTCTTCCATATTTCCGTCGCATACATCAAGGTAACGAACCAGCTTGCGGATCTCTGTTAAAAATTGCCCGGCTTCCTCGGCGCTGCGCAGATCGGGCTGGGTAACAATTTCAATTAAAGGTACTCCTGCCCTGTTCAGGTCGATCATTGAATCGGCATGCATTTGGTCGTGCATGCTTTTACCTGCATCATCTTCCATGTGGATATGATGAATAGCTATATTTTTTGAAGAGCCATCGTGCAATCTTATCAGCACAGCCCCCCCTAAACAAATAGGGTTCTGATCCTGGGTGATTTGATAGCCTTTTGGCAAATCGGCATAAAAATAATTTTTACGGGCAAAGTTATTATGCAAATTGATGGTGCAATTACAGGCAAGCCCCATTTTAACCGCATACTCAACCATTTTTTTGTTGATGCGCGGTAAAGTACCCGGATGACCTAAAGATACCGGACTGATATGTTCGTTTGGCCCTGCCCCAAAGGCCGCCGAATCTGACGAAAATGATTTACTTAAAGTGGATAATTGCGCGTGTACCTCTAACCCAACAACCAATTCGTATTTGTCACTTATCCCTGCTGCAAGACTTGTCATAAAATTAAGTTTGGCTATGGTTAATAGCCCTATTACAAGCCAAATATAAAGTTATTACTCATTATTGCGATATAATTTTGTGTAATTACCCACTTTAATGGATGCGGAATAGTGGCATAATGAAATAATTATGAATAGAGAATAACAAAAAGGGATGTCATGCTGAGCCTCGTCGAAGCACGCGCGTAAAGGCCTCTGCGCTTACCCTTCGAGCGCCTACCTATGACAAGTTATCGAGAAGCAATGTTTGAATAAAGAAATTAAGGGACTACCCCATAGGGGTAAAAGGTCGGTAGAAAGAAAAGCCAAAAATAACAGCGTGCCATAGGTACGCTACATGCCAACGTACAGGTTGCGTACCTATGGCACGCCAGCTCATTTTGAATTGATATTTTCTACCGACCTTTTGCGCCGATGGCGCATCTTTGTCATTTAGAATCCCAAGGGATTTTAACGCTCAGGGTGACACCCCTCTCTTATATTAATTTAATATTATCCAATAAACGCCTTCGCCTTCGCAAGCGCATTATCCAATCCACTTATATCACTCCCACCAGCGGTAGCAAAAAATGGCTGACCGCCGCCGCCGCCTTTTATTTCTTTGGCCAGCTCGCGTACTATGGTGCCTGCATTCAGGTTTTTTTCTTTAACCAGGTTTTCGGCTATCATTACGGTTAACGAAGGTTTGCCATCAATATCAGCTGCCAGCACAAGGAATAAATCCGACACAATATCTTTTAGCTGGTAGGCTAAATTTTTAATTGCATCGGCGTTGGGCAATTGTACTTTTTGAGCGATGAAATTAATGCCATTTATGGTTTCGGCCCTTTGCGCCAGTTCATTTTTTAGGCCTGACGATTTCTCGAGGATAGATTTTTCAATTTCCTTTTTCAAACGGGTATTTTCGTCCAGCAGGCTTTCAACGCTTTTTGAAATATCTTTCGGATTTTTAAGCAGTTCTTTTAATTGCTGTACCAGTTTGCTTTGTTCGGTGATATAAATTTCGGCAGCTATCCCGGTTATGGCCTCAATACGCCTTACCCCGGCAGCTACAGCACTTTCGGCTATTATTTTAAAGAACCCGATTTGGCCGGTAGCTTTAACATGCGTACCGCCGCAAAGCTCTTTCGAAAACTTGTCATCAAAGGTAATTACGCGTACATAATCGCCATATTTTTCGCCAAAAAGGGCGGTTACACCACTGCTGATAGCTTGCTGATAAGGCACATTGCGCTCCTCTTTCAAATTCACATTCTCGCGAACCTTCTCGTTTACAATGGCCTCTATCTGTGCAATTTCCTCATCCGTAACTTTCGCAAAGTGCGAAAAATCAAAGCGCAAATACTCCGCATTTACCAATGAGCCTTTTTGGTTTACATGCGTACCCAACACCTGTTTCATGGCGGCATGCAGCAAGTGCGTAGCGCTGTGGTTGTTTTCGGTGCTTACACGTTGCAAAGGCTCAACAATAGCGGTTAACGCATCATCAATAGAAGTTGGTAGTTTATCTGTAAAATGAACAATCAGCCCATTCTCTTTTTTGGTATCCGTAACCTCAATCACCTCACCATCCGGGAAAACCAGTTCGCCTTTATCCCCTACCTGTCCACCGCTTTCGGCATAGAACGGGGTTTTATCCAATACGATCTGGTACTGTTCTTTGCCTTTTGCTGTTACCTTGCGGTATTTTATAATGTGGGCAATGGTTTCGGTTTCGTCGTAACCGGTAAACTCAACGGTATCATCATCTTTTACAGTGATCCAATCGCCGGTATCAATGGCGGTCGCAGCGCGGGAACGGGATTTTTGAATATTCATCCATATATTAAATCCCTCTTCATGAAACTTATACCCTTTTTCACGAAGTATTAATTCAGTTAAATCTTTAGGAAAACCATAGGTGTCATATAATATAAAGCCAATATAAGGAGGCAAATACTTTACATAATCGACTAACAAAGCAAAAGCCCTTTCATAGTCAATAACTCCATTTAATAAATTTTCAAAATCAGTTGACAAAAACCCACCATCTGAAGGTATATTAATATCGCTTAATATATAACGCACATATTGATAAATAAGATTATTAATCTGAAATTTATCAGTCTTATAAATTTTAGATTTATCTAAATTCCATGATTCCTTCTTTATTTCTTGATTTAAGAACACTTGAATGTCATTCAAATATTCTAAGTAGTCAACGATTAAATGAATTCCCGTTCCTAATGTCCTCAGAAAAGAATTCTCCTCCTCCAAAACCACTTTCTGCACAAAATCTTTCTGTGTATACAACTCATCAAACACACCCTTAAACTGATCTGCCAGCAAAGGCACCAACTGGTTTAAAAATGGTTCTTTAAAATCTAAATATTGATAGCTATAACGTACCGCCCTGCGCAAAATCCGGCGGATCACATACCCTGCTTTATTATTTGATGGCAACTGCCCATCGGCTATGGCAAAGCTTATGGCCCGGATATGGTCGGCCATTACACGCATGGCTACGGCATCATTCCAGCCTTCTTCGCCCGGTTTTGCAGTACTTAAATACTTTTTACCACTTTTCTCCGCAATAAATTGAATCATTGGCTGAAAAACATCAGTATCATAATTTGATGTTTTTCCTTGCAATACTCTTACCAAACGCTCAAAACCCATCCCGGTGTCCACATGCTTGGCGGGCAGCGATTGCAGCGAACCATCTTTAATGCGGTTAAACTGCATAAAAACGTTGTTCCAGATCTCTATAACCTGATCATGATCTGCATTTACCAGTACCGCTCCGCTTACTTCGGCACGCTCGTTATCCGGGCGGCTGTCATAGTGAATTTCAGAGCAAGGCCCACAAGGTCCGGTTTCACCCATTTCCCAAAAGTTGTCCTTTTTGTTTCCGGGTAATATGCGGGATTCATCTACAAACTGTTTCCACAAGTTGTATGTTTCGGTATCTTTTTCAAGTCCTTCTTTTTCGTCACCTTCAAAATAGGTAACATAAAGCCTGTCCTTAGGTAATTTATAAACTTCGGTAAGCAGCTCCCAACTCCAGGCAATAGCGTCTTTTTTAAAGTAGTCTCCAAAACTCCAGTTACCCAACATCTCAAACATGGTATGGTGGTAAGTATCGATACCTACCTCTTCCAGATCATTATGCTTGCCTGATACCCGCAGACAGCGCTGCGTATCAGCTACACGTGGAAATTTCGACGTTTCTTCACTCAAAAAAAACGATTTAAACTGGTTCATACCCGCATTGGTGAACATCAGCGTGGGGTCGTTTTTAATTACAATGGGTGCAGACGGAACAATAACATGTCCTTTAGAAGCAAAAAAGTCCAAAAAAGCCTGGCGTATCTGTGTAGCTGTCATAGTTTGCAAAGGTAATTATTTGTCTGAACCGGGATTAAGCAGATTTAAATGATTTTTACGATTATCTTAAAATATCCAATAAATCGACAAAATCTGCTTAATCCCGGTTCAGACAACAATCGAAATTAAATGTCAAGAACTGATTGAACCTTTGATTAGCTTGATTAAAATCTCACTCATTTTATAAATTTTGAATAAATCCGAAATCGAAATTCCGAATTCCGAAATCAAACCATAACTTTGCGTATGCCTTATAAAGAACGCGAAATCAGCAAGATGTACTACACCATGGGTGAAGTTGCAATTCTATTTGATGTAAACCAATCGCTAATAAGGTTTTACGAAAAGGAGTTTGAGGTACTACAGCCCAAGAAAAATAAAAAAGGTAACCGCTACTTTACTCCCGAAGACATTGAGAACCTGAAAATTATTTTTCACCTGATAAGAGATAAGGGCTATACGTTAGCTGGAGCTAAGGAGTATCTGAAAAATAACATGTCCGAAAGTAAAGACAACCACCGGGTAATAGAATCGCTCGAAAATCTCAAAAAATTTCTCATCGAAGTTCGTGATCAGTTGTAATTGCTGATCGAAAGCATATCTTTATTTTTGAAATCAAAAACCTTGTCATTGCCGTGCTTTGCCAGCAATAACAACCTGCTAATTTATGATCGCAAATCACAAAGGCGAAATTCCTGTTGTTGTATTATTGCTGCCCTTTTTATTGGGCATTGGCCTGGGCATTAATTTATTATCCGGCGCTGATATTGGATGGTTAAGGGTTGGCCTTTTTGCTTTAAGCATTACTTTTATAGTGCTTAATTTGAACTACAGCCGGTTTAAACTTTATAAACTAAGATGGCTGGGCGGTTCGCTAATCACTATCATTCTGTTTTTATTTGGCTGGACCTTAGGTATTCAACATAATGAGCTCAATAATAGCGATCATTTTTCCAAAACGAAAGCACAATACCTCGTAGTAAAAATCAATAAGGAACCTGTTTTAAAAAACGGGTTACTGCGCTTTACCGCAAATGTTGAACAATGTGTTAATAAGGAAAAGCATATTCCTGTAAGCGGCACATTGTTAATCACCGTTAAAGATAGCAGTGCCAAAAAGCTTTGTTATGGCGATGAGTTGCTCATCCCGGCTAAATACAATGCTATTGAGCCCCCAATGATTCCAGCAGAGTTTAATTATAAACAATACCTGGCTAATCAAAACATCTTTTACCAGGTTTATCTGCATCCCAAACAATTTACAGTTTTAGCTGCCGATAAGGGTAATCCGTTAATCGCTTATTCTTTACGACTTAGGCAACACCTCGTTGAAAAGTTGAAGCTCAACATGCGCGATACCGATGCCATGGCCGTGGCATCAACCTTAATATTAGGCTATAAAGCTGATTTAAGCAGCAATGTATTACAAGCCTATTCAAAAACAGGGACCGTTTACGTACTTTCTGTTTCGGGATCGCAGGTAGGTATTATTTTCATTCTGCTGATGTTGATCTTAAAGTTTTTGGATCGTTATAAATATGGCAGACTGATTAGAGCCATCATCATTATTGCCGTTATTTGGTATTATGCAATACTTACGGGCTTCTCGCTGGCGATTTGCCGGGTGGCAGTAATGGTCACTATGCTTATTATTGGCAAAACATTTAACAGGTATATAAATACATTAAACGTATTGGCTATTTCGGCATTCCTGCTGCTGCTTTATGATCCCTTCTTTATTACGGAGGTCGGCTTTCAACTATCTTACGTCGCTATTTTCGGGCTGATTGTATTTCAACCTTTAGTATATGAATGGCTTAAGTTTAAAAACAGATGGGCTAATAAATTATGGTCGTTTTGCTCGGCATCAATAGCCGCGCAAATTGTCACTTTCCCGCTGTGTGCCTTTTATTTTCATCAATTGCCGGTGTGTTTTTTAATCAGCAACCTGTTTATTATTATTCCATCAGCGGTTATTATGTATACTGGAATCCTGTATTTATCACTGCCCCAAATACCCTTTGTATCAAAAGCGGTAGCTTTTATTATGCAGCAAACTATTGTACTGATGAATAAAACGTTGACCGTTATTGAACACGCTCCCTTTGCCAGCATCAACAAAGTATGGATCACTACTGCTGAATTTTTGCTGTTATACACCATAATTATTAGTCTGTTTTATTTTTTATATGATAAAAAGTTATGGATGATGAAGCTGAGCCTATTTGCCACTTTGATTTTATGCTTTAGTTTGAGTTTTAAAAAATTCAGCTTACAAAATGAGGATACCATCACCTGGTTAAACCTAAAAAAACATAAAGGGATCATATTTAAACATGGAAATGAAGGGATAGTGATTTCGGATATTCTATCAAGCGATAAGATATATCAGTTTTCCATACAGCCATATTTGGATAGTTGCAAAATAAACAATGTGCGATTGGTTGCGATGGATCAGAACTTCCAAATCGGGTGGTTTATAAAAAAATACAATTTTATCCAGTTTTTGAACAAAAGAATTCTGATTTTTGATAGGCCGGTGAAAAACAATATTGATACGGCGAAGTTAAATACAAACTATATTTACTTAACAAATAATGAACTCAATGATATAAATAGTTTGGACAATCATTTTAATTTCAATTCATTAATTGTTGATGGCAGCAATTCTGATAAGTTTATCAGCAGAATACAGAACCAGGCAAGCCAACAGCATATTAATTATACTATACTAAAACGTAACAAATCGTTAGCTTCGGTATCTAATTAAGAAGGACTAAAATTTAATAAAAACTTGTAACACAAATAAGAAAAATCTAAATTGTACTAAACAAATCTGAATTTATGAACATTAAACTTTTTAACGTTGCCCTGGGCATAGTGCTTACAGCAACTACGATCAGCGCCAGTGCACAAAAAACTTACACACAGGGGCTTGTTACAGCTACCACCGATATGCGCGGGCAATCTGTAGAATTAAAGACTTATTTTACTGCCGATTCGATAGCCTCATCATTTTCCGCCGGGCCAGCTAACATTAAATTACTGGCTAATACAAAAGAAACTTTTTTCGCTGTTTTAGTTGATGTTCCCGTTGCTTCAATTAAAAAGGCTGCCATTGCTACTCCGGATGAAATTGATCAAACTATAAGCGCAATGCCAAAGTTTACATTTGCTCCGGGTACAGAAACTAAACAAATCTCGGGTTTCAACTGTAAAAAAGTTGTAGCCACAGATACAAAAACAAGCAAAACCTATGATATATGGGTAACTAATGATGTTGTGCTTCCAACTGGCTCAGTAGCTAAATATTACGAAGGTATTGGCGGAGTACCAATTCAATATACCTCGTTTAACCAGGGTCAGTCAGCTGATGTTACAATTAAGAGCATCACCGATGATAAGGCACCTGCGGGCACGTTTGCCATCCCTGCTGATTATGATAAGATCACAATGGACGACCTAAAAGCAATGAGCGGCGGTAGATAATTTTATTAGTTGATTAAGTGAGTAGTTAAACTATTAACAACTCACTTAATCAATTTTAATTCAATTTACGCTTAAGTCTTTGCCCAAAGCTGCCACCCATTCCAAAAACAGTTTGCTTTCAAATGCAACGGCTCTTGCCGCATGAACTTCCCAGTCAGCTGAGAATTGTCTAAGCTGATTGATCATTTCTTCCAGATGCCCTTCTTCTTCTAAAATAATTGATTTCACATTCACTTTGCTTCCTGCATTTTCAAGTGCTTCCTGGTAAACCGGATATAGCTCGTCGGCCCTAACCTCAATGGCATAGGTTACCAGCAAATAAGCTGCAAAACGTAAATCTTTGCCGCTTAATCCAAGGTCGTTTTTCAAATAACGGCAAACATCAATATCCAGCTGATTAAGATAATACTTGCTGAACGCTGGGGCTAATAAATAGCTTGAAGCATAAGTTGGGCAATTCTGTTCGCCCGTTTTCTCTATTTGCTTTTTCAGATAGAATGCGTGCCGGTGTTCTTCGGCAGCGTGCTTCAATATAATATAGGTAACCGTAAGCGGATCTTCGCTGGCCGAAATTTTGCGTGCGCCGGTATTTTCCATTAACGATAGCGTATTTAGCCAGCGTGCGTGAAGATGATCATCGGCTATAATAAATGATAGTAAATTGTTTAGTTCCATAGTTAAATATCCTGCAGGGCCTGCTCTATTTTGCCGTAAATGTAAGCCAGTTCGGCATCAGTTATGCAATATGGGGGTAAAATGTAAATAATGTTTCCTAAAGGGCGTAATATAATACCGGCATCTAAAAAGTAATTATACAAAGTATCGCGCAGCGAACTAAAATAGGATGTATTGTTTCCGGTTTCCCATTCCATTGCCACAATTGTTCCGGTTTGTCTTATGGTTTTAACTTTAGGGTGATCGTTAATCTTCAATGCAAATTGCCGGTGTGCGTCTTCAATTCGCTCAATATTGATAGCTGTTTCTTCCTGTACAAAAAGATCCAGGCTGGCTAACGCCGCCGAACACGCAACCGGGTTAGCTGTATAGGAATGACCATGAAAAAGCGTCTTCATCCGATCATCAGACAAGAACGCGTCATAGATATCTTGCGTACAAGTAGTAAGCCCCAAAGCCATGGTTCCGCCAGTCAATCCTTTCGAAAAACACATGATATCAGGCAGTTCCGTAACATGGTTACAGGCAAAAGGCTTACCTGTGCGGCCGAATCCTGTAAATACCTCATCAGCTATCATCAACACACCTTCGGCACGGCAATGGGCCATTAATTGATCCAGATAGGCAGCTTCATACATTACCATACCCGCTGTCCCCTGTATTAAAGGTTCAAAAACGAAACAAGCAGCCGTAGATTTAAGATTTGAGATTTGAGATTTGAGATCTTCAATATTCGATTGGGCGGGCAGGTCAATAAACTCTACTTCAAACAAAAGATCGTCAAAAGCGGCCGTAAACGCACTGCGACCGCTCACAGCCATCGCCCCAAATGTATCGCCATGGTAAGCATTTTTAAAGGCTATTATCTTAGTGCGGGTTTGCCCTTTGTTGTGCCAGTATTGCAGGCACATTTTTATGCCTACTTCAATAGCCGTTGAGCCATTATCAGAATAAAATGCTTTTTTTTGGTTGACTGGGAGTATCTTCAACAATCTTTCGGCCAGTTCAACCGCGCCATTGTGTGTAAAGCCTGCAAAAATAACATGCTCCAGTTTTAGCAATTGTTCCGCAACTTTTTTTGCAATATAAGGGTGTGAATGACCATGTATATTTACCCACCATGATGATATGGCATCAATATATTGTTTACCGTTTTCATCATAAAGGCACGTACCCTCGCCCCTTATTATAGGTATGGGCGGCTGGGCTGTCTTCATTTGCGTATATGGATGCCATATTACGTTTAAATCTCTATCAGCTAAACTCATAAATTGTTCAATAAAAGATTAACCACATGTTTATCAGTCGGGAAAAGAAAATCATCAGCATTAAGCTCGTTTACTTTCAGCCATCTGAATGATTGTAAAACATCACCCTCCCCGTCAAAATCAAAAGCTGTGGTTTTTATATTTAAATTTAATGGATTTGTATTTTTAACCCGATAATAAACACTTACAATCTGCGAATCGTTAAATGCCGATTTTACAAAAAAGTCTGTTGTGTAAAAATGACCTGTAATTTCAACATCGGCGTTACATTCCTCAACAAACTCCCGTTTTAAACCATCAATCAACCCTTCGCCAAACTCCAGGCCGCCACCGGGGAACTTTGTAAAACGCATACCATACTCCTGCTCATCGCTGATTAGAATTTGGTTATCAGCGTTTATCAAAAGCCCGTATACGCGCACATTAAAGGGGTACATTATTCAAAGTGTTTTTTGTTTCTAATGATTTTATCCAGCGTCCACTCTATCTCTTCCGACTTCGGTTCCGAACGTATAGGGCAATTGGGCATGCTGCAATAGTGGCAACATTCAGGCAAGCATGGGTCAGTATGGATAAACAACTCGGTTTTGGTTACTTCGCGGTTTATTAGTTTATCAACCAGTTTTACTTCGTTGTGCACATGGTTAAGATCAAAATAATTGGGTAATGTAAGATGACAGTCAATATGCAGTTCGTTCCCGTATTTTTGAGCCCTGAAATTATGAATATCAATCCACTCGTGCCTGCGTTTTTCGTTCAATACATTTACAATCTCTGTTACCACCGCAAAATCAGCCTCATCCATTAAGCCGGAAACAGACCGACGAACAAGCTTATAACCGCTATACAATATATATATTCCCACAAAAATCGACAGCGCGCTATCAAGCCACATTATTTGAGTGAAACGGATAAGCAATAAACCTGCTACAAGGCCAATACTGGTTACCATATCGGTTAATAGGTGCCTTCCGTCAGCCTCGATAGTGATAGATGGTAACGATTTACCCTTGCTGATCATATAATATCCCAAAGCACCGTTAACTGCTCCTGTAATACCAATTATTACGGCACCTGTTAAAAGGTCATGTATAAAGGTGGGATAAAATATACTGTATACCGATTTTATGATGATGATGATAGCAGCAATGCCAATCAACGAACCCTCAATAAAGACTGAAAAATATTCAACCTTGCCGTGCCCATAAGGGTGATTTTCGTCGCGCGGCTGTGAGGCGAGATAGATACTAAAAAAGGCAAATGAGCTTGCCAAAACGTTTACAATACTTTCGGCAGCATCAGTAAGCACAAAGTTTGAGGCGGTAAGCAGATAGGCCCCGAATTTCGCCAGCATCAGGACTATACCGGTAATCAATGCTATAAGTATAATCCTTTTTTGCTCTTTCAAAACTGTATAAATTTGAGCGCAAATTTATAAATAATTGTCAAGTGGAAGGTGTTAGGTAGATAGTAGCCTGCCTTAAAATGAAAAAAACAGCAAAATGACTTAACACTTAAGCCTATAGACTTAGGAGTTTTTCTATATTTGCCGCAACAACAAAAAAATTATGAGTGCATTAAGTAACAGGATCAATAACCTGTCAGAATCCGCAACAATTAAGATGGCCAAATTAGGCCGCGAACTTGCCGCTAAAGGCGTTGATGTGATCAGCCTTAGCTTTGGCGAACCTGATTTTCATACTCCTGAACATATTAAGGAAGCTGCCAAGAAGGCCATGGATCAGAACTTTACTTATTATACGCCTGTATCAGGTTACCCTGAATTAAGAAAGGCTATAACTGCAAAGCTTAAGAACGAGAACAATCTTGATTATGATTTTAGCCAGATTGTTGTTTCAACAGGTGCCAAACAAGCGTTGGCAAATGCGGTATTATGTTTAGTAAATCCGGGCGAAGAAGTAATTATCCCTACTCCTTACTGGGTTTCGTATTCAGAAATTGTGAAATTAGCCGAAGGCGTGAGTGTATTTATTGACGCACCCGTTGAGCAGGAATTTAAAATTACTCCTGCGCAGTTAGAAGCTGCTATCACTCCAAAAACTAAATTGTTTATGTTTTCATCGCCTTGTAACCCAACAGGCAGTGTTTACAGCAAAAGCGAATTAGAAGGTTTGGCTAAAGTTTTTGAAAAACATCCTAACATCTATATCCTTTCTGACGAGATTTATGAGCACATCAATTTTGTGGATAAACACGAATCGATAGCTCAGTTTGATTATATAAAAGACCGCGTAATTATTGTAAATGGCTTTTCAAAAGCTTTTGCAATGACCGGATGGCGCATTGGTTACACCGCATCAAATAAAGAAATCGCTAACGCATGCGATAAAATTCAAGGACAAATAACTTCAGGTACCTGCTCTATTACTCAACGTGCGGGTGTAGCAGCTTACGAAGGTGGTTTGGAATCGGTTTTAGAGATGCGTAACGAATTTAAAAAACGCCGTGATATTGTTTACGCGTTGCTAAAAGAAGTTGATGGCGTTAAGGTAAACCTTCCAGAAGGTGCATTTTATTTCTTCCCTGATGTAACTTCATTCTTTGGCAAAAGCTATAATGGTAAAGTAATTAATGATGCTGATGAATTAAGCATCTACTTACTTGAAGAAGCCCACGTTGCTACCGTTGGCGGTGATTCTTTCGGCGATAAAAAATCAATCCGTATATCTTATGCCGCTGCTGAAGATAAATTGATTGAAGCTGTACGCCGCATTAAAGAGGCTTTAGGGAAATTGGTGTAAAGAGATTAGAGGTTGGAGGTTAGAGATTAGTTTTAAATTAAAGATTAGTTTTAAACCGGCTTAACCTGATAAAATCAAGCTCACGAAGTTTTGAAACTTCGTGAGCTTTTTTGTTAACTAACCGCTAATTTCCGACCTCTAAATTATATTCCAAAACCGTAAGCTAAACGTAAGGCAACCAAGCCGTAATTATTACTTTGGCCCGAATAATTTTCGTAACGGACGCCTACGTCCCAATGTTTAGTGGCGTAACCAATTGCTGGTGATAAAATCAGCTTGGTATCTTTCTCCAAACCTGTGTTATCCTCACCCTTTACTGTTCCAAAAGGCTTGGTTTCAAAACCGGCACCTGCTTCGGCACCAAAATAAAGGTTTGGCGTAAAGAAAGCTTTTATACCTGCCTTAATTGGCACCATACCTAATGATTGGTATTTAAAATCCTCGCCGGGTACGGTTTTGCCAAAAAAATTGTAATAACCAGAAGTTAACGTAATGGCCAAATTATTTGAAACGCCGTATTGTAACCGTCCGGTACCGCCTAACTCAACGTTTGAAATATCATGAGCATTACCTGTAGCAAGGCCACTTTCTATACCGATTCCAAATCGTAATTTATCAGGGGTAATTGTTTGTGCTTTTACACTCATCGAAAAAAATATAGCTACAGCAGTTGCTGCCGGGGCTAACCATTTAATTGTGTTTTTCATTGTTGTGTTTTTCATTTGTTAAGTAATAGATTGTATTTACAACCTGGCACTTTGCAAATACTCTGCCAGTAATGCCATTTCGATGAGGTGATGAGGACATTGTAACGATAAACAAAATGAAAAGCTTCTCTATTTTCAAAAATGGTCAGCAGTTTAAACACTGATAGTCAATACACTTTCTGACTAATAGTTAACTTTAGTCAGAAAGTAATTTAAATACAATAAAAATTGAAATTTTTTTTTCTTTAGATTAATTATTATATCCTAAACAGCCCTTTTGTGGCCTTTAAAGTAGGCAAAATCCGTTTTACAAACAATGAGCCATCAGGATTAAAGATTAATATATAAACGAAAGCAGTTCCCGGAAAGAGAGCTGTCCTGATTTTCTACACCTCCTGATCACGCTCTGGATCGGGTTTATAATTTTTTTGCAGCTCCGCGAGTTTCTTCTCGCCGTAAGCAAAGCGGGTTATTACATAAAATAAAACCGGCACAATAAATATGGCAAGGGATGTTGCAGTAAGCATTCCTCCAAAAACTGTCCAGCCTATTGTTTGCCGTGCCTGCGCACCTGCACCGGATGCTATCACCAACGGTAATACACCAAATATAAAAGCAAGGGAGGTCATCAGGATAGGTCTTAAACGCAGCTTTACGGCATCAAGCACTGCTTTTTCAAGTTCCACCCCACGGTCAACACGTTCTTTGGCAAACTCTACTATCAAAATGGCATTTTTTGCAGCCAAACCTATCAGCGTAATTAAACCAATTTGGGCATATATATTATCAGCTATATTTTTTTGAAAAGTTAAAAACAGGATAGCGCCGAATGCACCTAAAGGTACTGCAAGCAAAACGGAGAATGGTACCGACCAGCTTTCGTATAGTGCGGCGAGGAACAAAAACACAAAGCCAATAGAAAGCATAAATATATATACAGTTTTTGATCCAGATAGCAGCTCTTCACGGCTTAAGCCCGAAAACTCATAACCAAAGCCCTGAGGCAAGGTTTTATCGGCTACTTCCTTTAACGCTGTTAAGGCATCACCACTACTGTAGCCAGGTGCCGCGCCCCCATCAACTTCGGCGGAGCGGAACAGGTTGTAATGTGAAATTAA